>Ga0335085_10003222_pt1 | contig 28716 bp, 13 predicted proteins | sample Lox_Sample_45_FD_206712 | JGI IMG/M metagenome (GOLD analysis project Ga0335085, IMG submission 206712) | Soil microbial communities from Loxahatchee National Wildlife Refuge, Florida, United States - Lox_Sample_4.5 | ecosystem: Environmental > Terrestrial > Soil > Wetlands | place: USA... | reverse complement strand
GGCATGCCGGCCGGCGAAACCTGTGTGTTGGAGAAGGAGGCCCCAAGAAATTTCAAGGCCGGCCGCGCGCCGTTTGTTCCGCCCAGCGTCACGCGGATCCGGGCGGCATCCGCCAAGCGGTTCAAAACCAAAGTGTCCGTGCTGACGTTGCCGTCGGCGTCTTTCTGGTTGCGGACGCTGGTGCGCGGAAAGGTCCTGTTGTCGCGAGACCAATTCCCCAGCGTGTAAAATTTCGTGGCTTGCCCCGGGGAAGTGGCGCGCGCCTCGATTTTTAAAAAAGTTCCCGCCGGCGCTTCTGCGTTCCAGGAAACGATCAGTTCATTCCACGAAATGCCTGATTTGATCTCTGGCGACAGCAAAACGATTTCGCCAAGGTCATTTTGCGAGCGGGTGAATCCCGAAAAGTCTTCCATGCCGACGAAATGGGAGAACTTGGTGTCCGTGGAGGTGGGAAAAGTTTTGCAGCCGGTTAAAATTGCGGCTTGAAGCAGTAGCGCGATACTCAGGCGTCTTAACATCGAAATCCATTGTGGCTAAAAACTTTATCCGAAGTCCAGTTTGTTACCCCGAGGGAGGCGTTCCAATTTGGAAGGGGCAGCAGATGCCTGGGGAAAAGCGGAGACAACTTGAAAGCAGCCCACCACCGAAAAAACTGTCCGCTTATTTTCCATTCCAACGATAGGTTTCGCCTTTGGCGAGGTTGACGCTGCGCGTCACGTTGCCGTAACGCAATTGTGCGGTGCCGCCATTCAGCGAGCGGATGGACGCTTCGACGAGTTGGCCGTTTTTCCAGTTGATGCTGACTTCAAATGCGCCGCGCGCGCGCAGTCCTTTCACGCTGCCGGTGGGCCAGGCAATGGGAAGGGCGGGCAACAGTTCAATCTCGCCGGCCTGGCTTTGCAACAGCATTTCTGTAATCGCGGACGTGCCGCCGAAATTTCCGTCGATCTGAAACGGCGGATGGGCGTCGAACATGTTCGGATATGTGCGCGACGGATCGAAGAGATGGTTGATGATGCTGAAGGCACGATTTCCGTCATGCAAGCGGGCCCAGCAATTGATACGCCAGGCAATGGCCCATCCGGTTGTGATATCGCCGCGCGTGTTGAGCGTGACTTTGGCGGCATCGGCGAGGGCGGGGGTGCCGCGCGGTGTGATTTGCGCGCTCGGATAAAGCGCATATAGATGTGAAATGTGCCGATGCTGCTGTTCCGGCGCCTGCGCGTCCCAATCGTCCATCCATTCCTGCAACTGACCCTGTTTGCCGATTTGAAGCGGGGCCAGTCGGGCGCGTGTTTTTTCCAATTGGGCGCGGAAGTCGGCATCGGTGTCGAGAATGGTGGAGGCTTCAATGCAGTTGGAGAAGAGGTCGCGGAGAATTTCGGAATCCATGGTGGGTCCGGCACAAACAGCGGACCCGAAGGGATGCTGGTTTTCGGGCGAGAGCGACGGATTGGTGACGAGCCAATGATGCTCGGGGTCCTCCACGAGTATATCGAGGAAGAATTGAGCCGCGCCGCGCATGACGGGATAGACTTCCTTCAGGTATGCCTTGTCGCCGCTGAAGGCGTAGTGGTCCCACAGATGATCGCATAACCATGCGCCGCCCATGGGCCACATGCCCCAATTCGGTCCGTCGATGGGGCCGGAGGCGCGCCAGAGATCTGTGTTGTGATGAACGACCCACCCGCCGGCGCCGTACATTTCTTTTGCGGTTCGCGCTCCGGTTTGCGAAAGGTCTTTCACCATCTCGATGAGCGGCTCGACGCACTCTGCGAGATTGCACGGTTCGGCCGGCCAGTAGTTCATTTCGGTGTTGATGTTGATCGTATATTTGCTTTGCCACGGCGGGTTCATGCTTTCATTCCACAAACCCTGAAGCGTTGCCGGCTGGCCGCCCGGGCGCGAGCAACTGATCAGCAGGTAGCGTCCAAACTGGAAATAAAGCGCGGCAAATTGCGGGTCATTTCCATCGTGAAAATTCTTAATGCGCTCATCTGTCGGCAACTTCATGGCATCGCTCCTGCCGAGATCGATGGAAACGCGATGGAAAAGGCGCTGATGCTCCTTAACGTGCGCGGCGAGCAGAGATTTGAAACTTTTGGAAACTGCGGCTGCGATTTGAGCTTTCACGATGGCTTCCGGTTCGCCGCTGACGTCGTGATAATTTCGGTAGCTAGTTGCCGCGGCGATGAGGATGGTCGCGGAATTTGCCTTAAGTACGGACACCGAATTGGACGTGGCGCTGATGGCGCCGCCGTCGGCCAGGACGCGGGCGCGCACCTGAAATTTCAAGGCGCCCTTGATTCCTCCCGCGCTTCCATTCACGCCGCGCAGGACCAAAGTGTTTTGGGATTCCGTTTCGACGGTCGCTTTTTGGGGTGTTTGAAAATCTGCCGTGAAGGTAATCGAACCTTTCTTGCTGGCCGTGAGATGAACCACGATCACTTGATCCACCGGGCTGGAAAAAACCTCCCGCGAAAACTCAACGCCATTGTCCGTGTAATTCACTCCGGCGACCGCGGTGTCGAGATTGAGATCGCGGCGATAATTTTCGACGTTGGTGGAATCAGGGAAGGTCAGCATCAAGTTTCCCGCCGTTTCGTAGGGCATCTGGGCGAGCGGTTTGGACATGACCTTGGCGCTGATGAGCCTGGCGGCTTCGCGATATTTATGGTCGAAGACCAATTGGCGGACTTCCGGCAGGGCATCGTGCGCCTCGGGATTTATGGGATCGTAGGGGCCGCCGGCCCAGAGCGTGCCTTCATTCAGCTGGAGCCGCTCCTGATTCACGCGGCCAAAAACCATCGCGCTGATGCGACCGTTGCCGACGGCGAGCGCCTCCTCCCATTTCACGGCGGGTTGGCGGTACCAAAGGCTCAGCGGTTCGCTGGGCGCCGATGCGCTTCCGGTGAGCTGCGGTTCCACTGCGAGGAGCGTGGCTGCGTTGCAAATGAGAATCGCGGAACAGATCAGCTGGCGAATGTGAAATCGGTGAGAGGAGATTTGCATGTGGCCGGAATACTAAGTATTTATATGCGGTACGGATATCGCAAACTGCAGAGTTCGCCTTAGGGCGATTTTCGGGGCGCAGTCTTACAGCACTAGCGAGGACCGCAATATGACAATTGTCGTATAGCGGCCAGAGTCGTATTACAGTAAGTTTAACTGTTGCCAACACGAAACGAAAGCCATGCAACTCATACCCCTTCAAAATAGTTTTCTTCGCGGAAACGGCCGCGGTTTTACTCTGATTGAACTGCTGGTGGTGATAGCCATTATCGCAATTCTGGCTGCGATGCTGTTGCCGGCGCTGGCGAAAGCCAAACAAAGGGCGACGACCGCCGCGTGCTTGAGCAATCAAAGGCAACTCGCTCTTGCATGGAACATGTATGCGGAGGACAACAATGATTTGCTAGTGAATTTGAGCACGTACGCCAGTGGGGCGCTCGGCACTTCAAAAAGCGGTGTGCCGTGGCGGGTTGATATTTATCATTCGCAGCAAAATCCGCTGCCCAATCTGACCACTTCGCAGGGTTGGATGGACGGGATTCGACAAGGTTACAGACAACCGACGACCGCGATCACCGGGCCGCTCTGGCCCTACGCTCCGGGCCCGGACATCATGCATTGCCCGGGCGACAAGCGCTATCAATTGCCGTATCCGAATAATCCGGGACCTCAGGGCGGGGGACCTTTCTCGTGGGACAGTTATTCCGGCGGGTCGTATTTGAACGGCGAGGCGGTTGCGAACAACGGCCAGACTGGACTCACGAAACGAAACATGGTCAAGCACCCGTCGGATCGGTTTATTTGGGTGGAAGGAGCGGACATGCGCGGAGAAAATGTTGGTTCCTGGAGCATGGGGAGTTACGGGACGGTAGCGGCGAACTTCGCGGATGCGACCTTTGAAGACTCTCCGGCCGCGTTCCACGTCATTTCGGCCTGCTTCAATTTTTGCGATGGGCATGCCGAGAGCCACAAATGGCTGAACTCGGGGACAATTACGTTCGCCAACGATACCACGCGAAACAAGGATGCGGGCGGCACGACTCAATTGCTGGCGAATAGCGGCGTCGCCTCCGATCGGCAGTGGGTCGCCTCGCATTGCCCGACCGTGCAAAATCCATAGCCGGAATTGAGAAGCGCGACCTTCGCAAGGGAAATTTCCGCTGCTATTTTTTCAATTGAGAGCGAAACGCGTGTGCGAGCCGTTGAAGAGGTTCTTTGGGCTTTTGGTAGATCGCTTCAATGACCGACACGCGCCGTTGGCGATACGTTTTGATGAGTTCAATGGTCGCGGAATTCAGATCAGCCGATACGGGCGCAAACCGAAACGTGCCGTCTTTGTTCCTGGCAAGAAGCTTGCATCCCACAAAATGCAGCAACCCCTCGTGGACGGATTTTTCCGTGCTTTGAATGCTGCGGTGCGCGTCCAGAACGGACCAGTCGCGAGCGGGATCTTCCGCCAACAGGCAAAGAATTTCCAAATGCTCGACCGTTTGAATGTAGCCGGCGATGAACTGCCGCAGACCGGTTGATATGGGTTGATCCGTCATTGAGGGATGCTCTCCGGACGATCGCCGCACGGACAGATTTCGGCGTCGGTGGAAATTGCATCGTCGACATTTCGCGGGTTGGTCTCGCCGAGTTCACGCAACAATCGCCGGACGGTCGTGTGGCTTGCCAGATGGTAGCGCGCGGCGGTTTTAGCGACGCCTACGCGAATCGAACAAGCCGTGGCGGGCAGCGCACGGAAGAGATCCTCATCCGTCCAGTCGTCGCCGATGCCGAGAATGAATTCCGGCGGGCTGGCGCCCAGCCATTCGAGAGCGGCGGTGCCTTTGTTCACGCCCGTGTTGCGGATTTCAATGACCTTGTTGCCTTCGAGCACCTGCACATCGATGTTGCGGGTGTATCCCGAGAGATCATCGACCAGTTCCTGCGCGCGCTGGGATGCCTGCTCGGGGTCGGCCTTGCGATAGTGCCACGCCAGGGAAAATTCTTTTTCCTCCAGCAACGCGCCCGGGAGCCGGTCCACGTATAATTGGAGAATCGGGCGCACGCGTTCCTTCCATTCGACGGGAGTGGTTTTCAATTGCCGCCATTCGTCGCCTTTTCTGCGCAGCCAGATGCCGTGTTCGGCGATCATCGCGATGGGCAAAAAGCCAAACCATTTCTCAAGATCCGCGCGCGGCCGGCCGCTGATAATGACAAGTTCGGTGGCGGGATCTTCGGCGAGGTTTGTGATCAGGCCGAGCAATTCATTGTCGGGCGGCGCAGACTTGGGCGTGTCCGCGAAGGGCACGAGTGTGCCGTCGTAATCGAGCAGGAGCGCGCGGGATTGTGAAAGGCGGTATTGCTGAATGAGGGCCGTTTGGGCTTTGCCCGTCAACGTCCTTGCGCGGCGGGCCGTTTCGGTTTTTTGCGACGAAAGCATGGACTGGACGAAGTCCTCGGCCCAGCGATTCACGTCATAGCGGCGCAACCGTTCCTGGAGTGTCTGGTTCCGGCGGATTTGTTCCTCCACCGGCATCGTCAATGCCTGGTGCAGCGTGCGCGCAAAATCGCCGGTGTGAAATGGATTAATGATCAGCGCTTCGCCCATCTCTTTTGCCGCGCCGGCCATTTCACTGAGGATGAGCACGCCGGTTTGATCGGGACGCGACGCAACGAATTCCTTCGCCACCAGGTTCATGCCATCGCGAAGCGGCGTGATTAATGCGACATCACAGGCGCGGTACAAGGCGACGATTTCGTCGAATGACAGATTGCGATATTGATAAATGAGCGGCGTCCAATGCACATCTCCGTAGGCCCCGACGATGCGTCCGACGGTTTGCTCCAGCTCCTGTTTCATGGCCTGGTAGCTGCCGACGCCGGTGCGCGAGGGAGCGACGGAAACGACGAAAGTGACTTTGCCGCGCCATTCGGGATGATTTTTGAGGAACAGTTCGTAGCCGCGCAAGCGGTCGAGCAGGCCCTTCGTGTAATCCAGCCGGTCGACGGAGAAAATGATTTTCTGCCCGGCGCATTTATCGCGCAATTCACTGGCGCGCAACTGGGTTTCCGGGGCGGTTGCTGCGTGAGAAAAGCGCTCGAAATCAATTCCCATCGGGAACGTGTCGACCTTTACCACGCGGTCGCGCAGGCTGATGCAGCCCAGTTGATGTTCGTAGCCGACGGTGCGCAGCACGGAAGTCAGAAAGTCCCGGGTATAATCGTGCGTGTGGAAACCCACGAGGCTCGCGCCGAGCATGCCTTCGATCAATTCCGCCCGCCACGCTCGCGGCAGCAGCCGGAAAATTTCGAACGAGGGAAACGGGATGTGCAGAAAAAAGCCAATCGGCATTTCCGGAAAGTGCTGCCGGATCATTCGCGGCAGCAGCATGAGTTGATAGTCATGCACCCAGAGCACGTCGTCCGGTTTGAGCACCTTGAGCAATGCGTCGGCGTAGACTTCGTTGATGCGCTGATAATCGCGCCAGTCACTTTCTTCGTAATGGGTGAGGGTGGCGAAATAATGGAACAAGGGCCAAAGGGTGTTATTGCAGAAGCCGTGATAAAACCCGTTGGCGGTTTCCTTGGAGAGAAAAACGGGGGCGGCGCGAAAGCGTTCTCCGTGGGCGTGGATTTGCGGCGCGTGTTCCGGTTCGACAGCGACTCCCGGCCATCCGAGCCAGAGGAAATCAAACTGTCCGTCCGGGATCGACGAAGTTTTCTCGAGGTAACTCCACAAGCCGGTGGCGAGGCCGCCGGAACTCGATTCGAAACGGGGCTCCCCCTCGTCTATCGAGACGGTGAACGGCAATCGGTTGGATACGATAACTAAACGCATGAGAGCTGTTATTGAAATCAACTGCCACCCGCCAGCCATGAGGCGGGGACCATGAGGCGGGGAATGGCTGAGCGGGTGGCGTAAGCGGCATTTCGAGAATGCAGCGGCGAGCGGTTGAGGCGGCGCGCTCCAATCTGGAGCATTCGCTGCTCGGAGTTCCACGAAAAATCTATCGCGGTGTTTCCATCAAGAGTGTGATTCTGCCATTGACTGAATTTCATCACGATGTGCGGAATTTGCGGATTCCAATTTTCTGCCGGGGCTCGGAGTGGCGTCGAGAGGCCGGCAGTGCCCATTGTCCGGGAAGGCGGTCGTGTTCGGCCATTCGCGCTTCCGGCGTTTGGCTCAATACTTTTTCGACGGTGAGCAACAGCAGTGGAACTTCAATCGGCTTTTCCAAAAATGCGGAAGCTCCCGGAATGGTCCGTTCGTCAAGCTGATCGGCGAGGCCGGTGATGACGATTACGGGTAGAAGTGGATATTCGGAATTGACGAATCCCAGCACGTCCCATCCGTCCTGAATGGGCAGATTCAAGTCGAGAATCAAAAGGTCGGCGCTGCCGAAGGCGCTTCCGGCGGATTCACCGCTTTCGGCGACTGTCACGTCAAAGCCGCTGCCGGTGAGAATTTTCCGCAGCGAGCTGCGAATGGATTCATCATCATCCACGACCAAAATGTGTTTTTTCATAAATCTGTCCGATTCTGAACAGTTCCATTGGAAACTGTTTTTCCATATGTTGGCACGGACCATGCCAATCAACGGTCGAAACGAAATTTTTTATTGTTTTCGAGAAAAGACAAAGAGATGAATAAAATGAGAACAGCATGAATGGAACAAATCATTCCACCGGTGGTTTCACGCGTATCACCCGGCTCGTGCCCCAGGTAAAGGTCCGCGTCTTGAGTTTTGTGATCGTCGTGATTTGTGGTTCGCTGCTGATTGGCTGGATTACGCACAGCCTGTGGAACCAGCTCGGGCGGCTGGAAAAGGATTACACGGCGGTGAAAAGCGAGAGCTTTTACCTGGGGGTCCATTTGCGCAACTCGCTTCGCGGCCTCAACTATGACCTGTTGCAATTCGAAATCACGCATGATCCCTCCATGCGCGGCGCCTTTCTCAATGATTCCGCGGATTTGAAGGAATGGATTTCCACGAATCAGGTGTTGCTGGCCGAAACCGCCAATCTCCAGCTTCTGCGCAGCGCCGATGTCGCGAAGCAATTGAAGATCCTCGATGCCATCGCGGTTGAGTATAATTCGTATGTCAGCAACGCGGTGTTGTTGGTCACCAAAAACGAGGGGACAGTCAGCACCAGGTCTTTCGAGACCACTTATAAAAGAGTGCGCGAAATATCCAGCCGCATCATCCCGCTGTGCGATGATCTTGTCGCTTACCAGCGCGACGCCTTCGGTGAATTTCTCCACGGAACGCAGCAAACGCTGATCAGCCATCAACAACTCCTGACGGTGACATCGATGATGATTCTGGCGCTGGCGGTGTTCCTGGCGGTGCTTGTTTATATCGGAATGATTGCGCCCCTGAGGGTGGGTTTGACCGAGAGTCATCGCATCATTGAACGGCAGGAGAAACTCGCGTCGCTCGGAACACTCGCCTCGGGTGTGGCCCACGAAATCAGGAATCCGCTCACGGCGATAAAATTTCGCATGTTCAGTTTGAAAAAAGCGGTTCCCGAGGTGGTGCAAAACGAAGACGCTTCGGTGATTAGCAATGAAATCAACCGGCTTGAAGGGATTGTGCAGGGCTTTCTCGAATTCGCGCGTCCCTCGGAGCCCAGGCTGGTGCGGACGGAGGCGATTCAAATTCTCAGGGACGTCTACAAGCTTTTAAATCCGCAATTGCACAGCGTGGCGATTGAGTTGAGACTGGAGGAAGACGGATCCGGCGGCGTGCTGGTTTACGCCGACGCCCAACAGTTGAAGCAGGTGATGATCAACCTGATCCAGAATTCGGCGGAAAGCATCGGGCGCAATGGCACGATCACGATGCGGGTGCGGCGTGAGAATGTGGAACTGGACGGGCGGTTGCGCGCGGCGGCCATTCTCACGGTGACGGACACCGGCGAGGGAATTCCGCCCGAAGTGGAAGCGCGGCTTTTCGATCCGTTCTTCACAACCAAAGAAGAAGGCACGGGCCTTGGCCTTGCGATTTCGGCCCGCATTGTGGGAAAGCACGGCGGGTTGTTGCGATACGAAACCGAAATGAATCGCGGCACGATTTTTGAGGTCGTGCTGCCGGCGGTGGAAGAGAATGCAAGCGAATATACTACTGATTGAAGACGACCGCAGCACGGCTGCGGCGCTGCAAAAAGTCCTGGAGGATGAAGGTTATGGCGTGACTGTGGCCAGTCGTGGCGATCATGGCCTGCACCAGGCGCGCGAGCGCCAGTGCGACCTGGTAATTACGGATCTGAAATTGCCGGGATTGAGCGGCATGGAATTGATCAGCCAACTGCACACAGTGAAGCCCAAGCTGCCGATCATCATGATGACCGCGCATGGCACGACTGAGACGGCGATTGAGGCGATGAAACTGGGCGCGTGCGATTACCTGGTCAAACCTTTCGAAGCGGATGAGTTGCTGGACCTGGCCGCTTCCGCTGTCGCCAGTTCGCGGCGCATGTCCGAATCGGTCGAGATTGGCGAATTCAGATCCGCGCAGCGGGCCATCATCGGCAAGAGCCGCGTGATGCAGAACATTTACAAGGAAATTGGGCGCGTCGCGGCGACTCCGGTGACCGTGCTGATTCGGGGCGCCACCGGGACCGGCAAGGAATTGATCGCGCGGGCCATCTACCAGCACAGCGATCGCGCGGAAAAGCCGTTTATTGCCGTGAATTGCGCGGCCGTTCCTGAGACGCTTCTCGAGAGCGAGTTGTTTGGGCACGAGCGGGGGAGTTTCACCGGCGCCAATACCCGGCGCATCGGCCGGTTTGAGCAGGCCCAGGGCGGGACCATTTTTCTGGATGAAATCGGCGATCTGTCCGCCAACACGCAGGCGAAGCTGCTGCGCGTGCTGCAGGAGAAGTGTTTTCAGCGCGTTGGGGGAGACGAGACGATTTTCATCGATGTGCGCGTTCTCGCTGCGACGCATCGGGATCTCGAGACGGCGATCCAGGAAAAGGAATTCCGGGAGGACCTTTTTTACCGGCTGAGCGTGGTGACCATTTCGTTGCCGCCGCTGAAAGAACGGATCGAGGACATTCCTGATCTGGTGAAGTTTTTCATGCAACGCTACAGCCGGGAGTTGGACGTTGAAAACCCCTCCATTCAGTCGGATGCCATCAGTTTCCTTCAGGGCAAACAGTGGGCGGGCAATGTGCGCGAGCTTGAAAACGTTGTGCGGCGGGCGATGTTGCTCGCGCGTCCTTTCGCGGTCAGCCTCGAACACGTGCAACAGGTGCTGAGCTCGACACAAAAACCCGTGGCGGCTTCCAATCAGACTCACGCGGCTTACATCTCCGATCTTCTGGCGCGGGTTCAACGGGGTGAAATGGAAGGGGCTTATGCGAAGATGATCGCAGACCTGGAGCTGGAACTTTTTTCGCAAGCCATCCAATTGGCCCAGGGCAATCAAGCCAAAGCAGCCCGCTGGCTTGGGGTGACTCGTTTGAAGATGCGTGAAAAGCTGACCCAGTTTGGCGTGCGCCCAGCCGGCGAAAATTCCGAGTCGTCGAAAGGTTGAGGGATTTATAAATAGGCGCTGTTGTCGAAGGCGAACTTCAACAGGCTGTGCGTGCCGTGGAGATTGAGTTTGTCGCAGATGTGCTGGCGATGTTTATCGACCGTTCTCACACTCAAGTTGAGGCGTTCGGCGATCTGTTTGCTGGTGAAATCGTCGCCGATGAGCTTGAGGATGCGGCGCTCGGCCGGCGTGAGGGCTTCGATTTGAGGTTTGTTCAACAATAAATCCCGGACCCGGTCGCTGCGGCGCTGCCCGGCCTCGAGCAATGAAGCGCTGAGAAAGGTTTCGCCGCGGTGAACTTTTTCGAGCGCCGCGACGATTTCGTGCGGAGCGTTCTCCTTCAGAATGTATGCCTTCGCGCCAAGATCCATCGCGGCGTTGAACATTTCCTCCTCCCGGTACATGGTCAGGATGATCACTTTGGTGGGGATTCCCAGTTGTTCGATCGCCCGGATAGTTTCGAGACCGTTGAGCCGCGGCATGTCAATGTCCAGGATGACGATTTGCGGTTTGGAAAAAGTTATCTTTCGCAACGCCTCCTCGCCGTCAGACGCCTCGCCGAGAATTTTGAAATGCTGGCTTTTGGCGATGACGTCGCACAGCCCGTGACGGAGCAGGGGATGATCATCCACGATTAGGACTGTTACTTCCTGTTTCATAAGTTGAGATCGGCTGGGGAAATTTGAATGGGATTTCCGCTGTGACGCTGGTGCCTGCGCCGGGTTGCGATTCGAGCGCGAGTGTTCCTTTAAGGATTCGGACTCGTTCGGCGATTCCGCTGAGCCCGTAGCCGAAATCGTCCATCTGGGCGGAAGATCTGGCCGGATCAAAACCCTTTCCATTGTCACGCATGGAAATGGAAACGGTGGTTGCCTGTTTCTTGATGACGACGGTTGCCTCCGTGGCGGCGGAATGTTTGAGTATGTTCGTGACAGCCTCCTGCACGATTCGATAGAGATGGATTTCCGCGTCTTTTTCAAACAGGCCATCAATATTTTCGATGCGGCTGGCAAAGACGATGGAGCCGTTTTCGGAAGCCCGATCAATCAACGCCCGGATGGCGCGCGTGAGGCCGAGATGATCCAATTGATGAGGTCCGAGCCCGTTAATGATCCGCCGCACTTCCTCAATGGCCTGTGAGGTGACGGTGGAGATCTCATCCATCGAGCCCCGGATAGCCGGTTCCCCCTTCAGGGATTCGGCTGTCGAAATGACGCGATGCTTTATCACCATGAGCGTTTGCCCCAAGCTGTCGTGGAGGTTGCTGGCAATGCGACGGCGTTCCTCCTCCAGTTTTCCAAGAACGTGCTGCGAGAAAGCGAGCTGCTCCGCGCGCTGCCGTTCCAGGCGACGTCGCAATAAATGCGTCCACAGCAATGCCATCACCAACGTGACGAGCAGCAGGCCAACGAGTGCGGCCGCTTTTTTCCAGGTCCACCACGGCGGCCCGCCCAATACTTCCACATCTTCGGGATTGCGTAGTAGAATATTGAGGGATGGCAGGAACTGCACTTTCATGGACTGCTCGCTGGTGTCCGAGGAAGTATTGGCCTGGTCCTGCCGTATGCCGGTCACCCGGACCTGGCTTCCCGGCGTAATCTCGGGCAGATTGCCACGGCCTGGCAGGAGCGTGGCGGTAAAAATGCGCTGCTTTTCCTGCATCTCCAGCATTTGATCCGCCCCGCTGGTTTTGCGGACCAAAAGCATGGCGGTGACCTGGACCAAAGTGCCGCCTTGACCGGAGGAGGCGTCATTCAAGTCAAGATTCCGCGGCGTGATATTGTCCGCCAGCGCGGCCGGACGCACCAAGGCCTCCGTCAATTCACGCCCTGAATCGCCCGTTGGCGGAAAAGCTGCCACTTCAACCCGATCTCCAGTTCCCACGCCGCAATTGCGGGCGCATTGCACGCGGACACCGCCAGTGGCGTCCTGGACAAAAAAAGATCCGGCGGCGCGGTAAGTCACCTGGCCAACGATGCGGACCCGGTGCGAGTGCAAAGGTTCAAAGGTTTCGGCGAGCACACTGGCAATAGGCCACCGGGGGGTGTTGAACGGATCCTCCGGCGCCTGCTCTTCCACATCGATAAAATCCGGCGAGGGCACCAGCAAGAGTGGGTCATCCAGCAAGGTAAGAATCAACACGCCGCGCGCGCGCAACTTCGCGTCCACGCAATGGGCGAGATAATTGGACGAGGCCTGGCCGAGCCAGAGATAAGCGAAACCGTTCTTGCCCACCAGGGAAAGCGTGCCGTTGGTATTCACTGAACGAATGATGCCTTCGGTCTCGCACCATCGGCCCTCGAGGTTTGTCTGCGCTTGAGCGCCCGGAGGCGAGGCTATTGGGAGGGGCATCGCCTGCTTTCCCATATCTGCGACGAAAAAGGGTGAAATGGACTGGAGGTATTTTCCGGGGCCAAGTGTGCCGCCGACCTCGACGTATCGCCCGACGGCCAACTGTTGCTTTAAGAATGGATCTTCCAGAGAAACCTTGGTCACCGACGAATTGTTCGCTTGAATGAAAATGAGATCCTTGTCGAAGACGCGATCGTTGAAAGTGACCACGCCAATCGTTTGGAAATAGCTTTGCAAGGACGCGTTTCCGGCGGCGTCCGTCGGGACGAGCTGGCTCTCGGCCGCGGGAATCTCGTTGGTCGTGGTTCCGGCGACGAGTGAAATTCTGTTTTCGGCTGTAGCCCATATCAGTCCCGGCACCATGGTTCCGTTCGGATCCCGAATTCCCTCACAGACTCCTTCTGCTTTGACAAAGGCATTGGTCAACTGCTGCATCCTCTTTGCCAGATCCGGGTTCCAGTGCAGGGCGCGCACCTGGATTGGCGTGCGCCCGGTGGAGACTTCCAGCTGGGCGGCGTCGCCTTCTGCCGCCAGGAACTTGACGGCTCCTTCCACGGACACCCAGCGATAATTATCTTCGGGCCGCCAGGGCCGGTTGAGCGCGAGAGGAACGGGTGTGGGCAATTCTCCCGGTCCCTGAACGTGAACGGCGATTTTTTCGACGGTCAATGCCGATTCGAAAGGACGCGCGCCGGCCATTCCTGCAACGTCGCCGGCGGGATAATTCGTCCAATACTCGCGCAGGATGCCATTGGTGACGGAGTCGGGTTGGTCATCGCGATCATGCCAGGGCGTTAAGTAGCGGCCTGGAATTACCGTAATGGCGGGCTCACCCGGTTCCGGTTCCTGCCAGCCGACGGAGAGGTTTTCGGCTTCCGCGGTTTGTTCCTGAAGCGCTTCTATATAATAGGTCTCGCCGGCCTTCAATTGGATGACGTCGGAATGTTGTGACGTGAACACGTTCCATTTATGCCGGTCGGTCCAGCCGAAGCGCGGAATGAAAGCGATTCTTCGCGCGTTCCACGCGTTGGCATCGGTGCTCAACCAAAGTTCCGACGAGTTGTCGCTCGCGATCCAGAATCGGTAGTTGCCGCTTACTTGCGGATGCAAATAGCCACGCATGCGGGTCAGGTTATATTCACCCCAATCCGAGGGAGTCTCGAATGAGCGGCAAATGTCGTGGCCCGAGGGGCGAAAAGGGTAATCAGGAAAACTGGAGAACAGAGGACAGGCGTTGGTTCCATCCAAGGCGACGGATTCCCCCACTTTCAAGTCCGAGCAGCCGCAACGAAAGTTCAGCGCCACGGCGCCGCTCGCATCCTGCAGCACGACCAATTCCCGGTTCGTGTCCACCAGGGTCACCAGGCCGGTGAGGTGAAAATCGCATCCCATCAGAAAGTCCGTTGGCGAGAGAGTTCCGAATTGGGAGATGTTCGTCACGAAGCGCGCCGAATAAGTCGCGGCACTGGCCGGGCGCATCGGCAATTCCTCAGCCCCGACCTTGACCCACCCGGCCAGCAAGAGAAATAAAAAAGCAATTGCCGGCAAACGCCCACGATCTGTGCGGAACAACAACATGGAATTCGCCATTTGCGATGAATCAATAGTTCTTCGCTCGCCAGAATATTTCACGCCACGAAGGCCCGTCGAAGCAAGCCAATTCGAATTGCATGCCGGTATGCAAATGCAAAAACGCCCCGGGCTGCAACAAAACTTCGCGCAAGGTGTAAACATACGTATTTCATACGCATAGCTGCCCATGTTTTCTGGAAAACCGAAATGCTACGGTAAAGCATCAAAGCCTGTCGGCGACGAAGACATCCATGAAAAGCTGCAAGTCCGAACGAGGTGAGTTTTCCTCGAAGAATCTGATCAAAAATTCGTGTCCTGACCGAAGCGCTTTCACGCTCATAGAGTTGCTGGTTGTCATAGCGATTATCGCGATCCTCGCGGCAATGCTCCTGCCCGCGCTGGCAAAATCAAAGTTCAGAGCCAAAGTCGCCAATTGCACTTCCAACTACAAGCAATGGGGGACGATGGCGAACATTTACGCGGGCGACAATTCGCAGGGCAAAATGCCGTCGTGGCCGGCGCCGGGCGCGGGCGGCAACCCCACCGATGTGGCCACGACGTTCGTCGACAACCTGCTTCCTTATGGATTGACGGTGCCCATGTACTTTTGCCCGGTTCGAGATCAGGATTACTTCGAAGCAAACCTGGAGTTCAACGGCGGCACCTCCGCCGGCATCGGCCTGTCTCCGCAACACCGGGACCTGGTCACGATTCAGGATTTGTCCAAATGGTTTTCGACCGCAAAATCCGTCAACGGCGCCTATTCCAAGCTCTTGCACGATTGGTGGGTGCCGCGAACGTCCGGCTTGAGTGGCGGGTTTTCGTTTCCCGGCCTCGCGCCGCCGAACGTCGCCAATTCCAACGTCAATACTTACGGCTGGCCGGCGAAGACCAGCGACCTGGCGGCGGGCAATGCGCCCATCATCAGTGACCTCGCGGAAGTCAGCCCGGCTTCCAAGCTCGTCAGCAAAATCAGTCCCGGCCAGATCGGCACCAATCCAAATTATCAGTGGGGAAATGCCCATTTCTACACCAGAGGGCTCAGCTCAATCAATGTCGGCTTCGCCGACGGCCATGTGGAGCTCCACAATCAGACGGCCATTCAATGGCAGTTTTCCGGAAACAACGGCGCTCAAAGTTACTTTTACTAGAATTTCTGATCGCAAAAACGAAGGACTCTCGATGTAACACCAGCTTTGTCTCTCTCAAGCAACAATGACTCGACAGGAAAACTGAATCCAACGAATCCGCCGCCGAACTGAACCTATGAAAACATCAACATCCCTTAAACTTCTGACAGCGCTCACGCTGCTGAGCGCCTGTGTTTCAGCGCGTGCCCAGGTTTTGCTGGGCAGTTTTCAAGGCGCTGGTGATCCGCTGAATGCCGGTTGGGTCAACCCAAACACCAGCAACCCGATCACAACGGACAGCGGTATGAGCTTTGTGGCCGCCGGGGTACCAAATTATCCAGTGAGTTTGCAGATCACGGGCGTGGCCGGGACGTTCGGCTCGGACAGCGTTGCGCTGAAATTCAGCCCCGACCAGATAGCGGCCTTCAGCACCAATTCGTGGATCACGTTTACGTTTTCAGTCCCGGCCTGGACCAACGGCGGCTATTCGCAGATTTATAATCTTGCGTTCAGTGCGGACGGCTACGCTTATCAAAACCACCCATGGACCACGGTGATGTCCTCCGGGAATACCAACAATAATAGCGCCGGAAATGGCCCGAATTTTTATTTCTACAACGGCGTTCCGCTGCAAACGCAGGTTTTCTCGGTGAATTATTCCGATGTGCTCAGTGCCATCATGGCCGGCGGCGGGGGAAACCTGACGATGACGTTGCAGGGAAATCAAGGCGGAGGCGCTCCCGCTTTCATCTATCTCAATGCCGTCGGCCTCTCGACGAACCCGCTTCCCGCGTTTCCTTTTCCGAATAACACGATCATCATCGATCAATTCAATCCCACCAATAACCCCTACGCCGACACGAATATCTACGCCGATGTGACGGACGACCAGATCACCAACGTCTACAACCTTTGGACTGGCTATGGTGGAAATGACGCGGTCGACCCCACCAACATCATCTGGGATCCCACGCAGGACGCCACCGGCAACACTAATTCCGGCTCGCTCAAAATCATCGCGAATTTCACCGGCGCAAATCAATACGTTCTCTGGGACCGCGGTCCAAACAATACCTTTGCTCTCAATCCACCCATCACGAACGGAAACGGCCTTTTGACGCTCGAGTTTGACATCAAATACGATCCCAGCTCTCCCACGGTGGTCAATGGCACCGTCACCAATTACGGCCACTTCGAAATCGGTGTGGTGCCTCCCTACAGCGGCGCTTCCGATCTCGGCACCTTCGATTATAACGTCACAAATACCGGCTGGGTGCACGTCGTCATTCCGCTGAATCCGATTCAAAATCAAAATCTTCAAAACATCACCGGCTTCTTCCTGAAACAATACGCCGGATTTTACGGGCCATTGAATGGCACAACCACGCTGTGGATCGACAACTTAACGATGACCTTTACGAATCTTCCGCCGGCCATCCCGCCGCCGACGATGGCAATTCAAAAAGCAAAACCGGCGTTGCGGATTTACGCCGGAGACACGGGCAATATCTATTCACGCGAAGAAGTCACGTCCACCGGCCAGAACCAGTCGTGGATCGGGGGAACTTATCCGGTCAGCTATTCCTTCCAGTTGTTGAGTTATCCAGCCGACATTGGCCAGACTCATATCTTTCTTTTGCCGGTGAACGCTCTCACCAGCGGCAACACGCCCTGGGGTTATAACGGAGTGGATTACAGTTATGCTTCGAACGCCATGTGGCTCGCCCTCGGTCCCGGACCCAGCAATGGAAGCGTGGTGGCAACGGTGGAATGGAAAACGAATCTTCCCAACGCGAATCCGAACCAGATGGCTCTGACGTTCACTAATTTCCCCGTTCTCGGCACGTGGACGTTCCGGTTCGACAGCCCCAGTACCGGTGCGGTGGTTTCGCCGGATGGCTCCAATCATTTGTTTACCATCAGTGACCCGAATGTTTCGACGGACTTCGCCAATCCGCTCGTGTCGTATTTCGGATTGCAGCCCAATGGCACTGCCGGCGAGGGCGAATATGAAGATTGGGGTTTCATCAGCATTTCCAACGTGGCGGATGGCAATGTCTTTGAAGACTTCACTCATGAGAGCAGTGATTTCAGCGGTTCGCCCCAGACGAGCCCCTCGGGAAACTTTAGAAGCGACATTTCGGCGTTGCCGGCCGGCCTCGTCATCATTAGAACGAACCTGGATCAATTCTGGGTGAATTGGACGTTGCCTGCGCCGAATTTCAACATCGGCACGAAGACGAACCTGATGGATCCCGGACCGTGGATCAATCCAGCCTATTACAGCGGCTACGGTGATGAGAATAACCCGAGAGGCAACCCGTCTCAGTTCGGCCAAAACATGTGGGTCTTGCTGCCCACGGATGATTTGCCAACGGTCGACGGGGCTCCTGGCAGCGCCCCGGCGCCGAACGCGTTCTTCATCGTGTCGACGAATAATGTTGTTTCACCATGAGTGGTGTGTAAGCGACAGGCGTATCAGAGCGGTGCCGGGGAACTGGCACCGCTTTTCTGTGAAGAAAATGTTTCGTATTTTTTTGCCAAAACCAATTCCGGGACGCGATGCGCAATCGATGAGAAGATGGCGCCCACTTGAACCCGATATCAGATGCTTTATTGCCGCGTTTGTTGTCGCCTTATGCACGCGCTCCGTTGTCGCACAGACCACGAACGTTGTTGACCAGTTCGATCCGTCCGGCGCGATCGGCTACAGCTATAGCGCGGGGCAGATTGGACGCGTCTGGACAAATTGGTTCGGCGGTGCGTTTCAATCACTCGACTGGGACTCAACCAGCGACGGAAATACAAACCCGGCCTCGGGTTCGATGAAAATTACGGCGCTGTTCAGCGGAGCGAACAATCAGTTCGAGGTGTACAACGGTCCTGATGGCTTCAACCCTCCTTTGAGTGGAGTGCAATACACAAACTTTCAGTGTGACGTTCGTTTCAGCGCGGATTCGGCAGTCACCACCAACGGCGGACAGCTCACTTTCGGTCATTTGCAGTTCGGTGTCATCATTCCAGGCTTCGGGCAGGACTATTTCGGGAGTGTTGACGTGCCCGTTTCCAATACGAATTGGGTACACATTAGCGTCCCGATCGATGCCGCATCGGATACAAACCTGCTTCAAATGAGCGACCTGCTGATTCATATTTACGGTCCCTATTCCGGCTCACCGTTGAACGGCACTTCGACGCTTTGGGTGGACAACATCCAATTTATCGCTCCGGCCGTCACCAATAACTGCACGATAGACTGGAATCAGGTGCATCAGCACATTGACGGCTTCGGCGCATCGTCCGCATGGCGCAGTTCATGGTCCACAAGCCAGGCGGACATGTTTTTTTCCACGAATAGCGGCACAGGCGTTTCGCTCGATGGCAAAATCAATTTCGCCTTCAACGGCGTGGGCCTGTCGCTGTTGCGCAATCACATCGCCTTTGCGAATTCGACTGCGGCCACCGCGACGCCCTCGACGGCGGAAATAAATATCATGAAGTTTGCCCAGGCCCGCGGCGCGAAAGTCTGGAGCGCACCGTGGACGCCACCCGTCGGCTTCAAAAGCACGAACGACATTTATGATGGCAACCACGCCACGGGCGGCGGAGTGAATGGCGGCAGCTACAGCGGAAACGGCAACGACGCCACCAATCTCGCTTACGCCAGTCAGTTGGCGAACTACGTCTATAGCATGTCAAACACGTACCACATCAACATCTACGCCCTCTCAATGCAGAATGAGCCGGATGCGAACGTGACCAGCTACGAGGCGTGCCAGTGGACTGGCCAGCAATTTCATGATTTCGCGACGAATCTATATAGTGCATTGGCGGCGAAAGGCGTGGGCTCGACCAAAATCATTCTCCCCGAGAGCCAGAATTGGGCCAGCCGCACATCGCTTTTTACGGCGACCCTCAATGATTCAAATGCGGCGGACGTTGTGAGCATCGTTGCGGATCACAATTACGTTCCGAATAACCAGGTGGGGGACACCGCGACTCCGTTGCAGTTGTCGACTTCAGGAAAGGCGCTCTGGGAGACGGAGGTGGCGCAAATCGGCGGCGGCTACGATGGCAGTGTGACAAACGCGGTTTATTGGGCTGGTCGAATTCACGCGTTTCTTACCGCCGCGCAGGCCAACGCATGGCACTATTGGTGGCTGATTGCGCAGGCCAACGACAACGAAGGGCTCACGGATACGAATGGGGTTCCCGCCAAACGAATGTACGCGCTCGGACAATTCAGCCGCTTCGTGCGCCCGGGCTATTACCGGATCGACGCCGACAACGGAGGCAGCGCGCAGATCAGCGCTTATAAAGATTCCCAGTCGTCAGATTTCGCCATCGTCGCCATTAATCCCAATTCCACCAACCTCACGCAGGTTTTCAGTTTCTCCAATTTCCCCGGGGCCTCCGCTCTGACGCCGTGGATGACCACGAGCGATCTGTCACTCGCCGCGCAACCGACCGTCGGCATCACGAACGCATCTTTCACCTACACACTGCCCGCGATGAGCATCGTGACGTTTGCTGGGACGGTGACCAATACTCCACCAACAATTGCTTCCTTCTCACATTCCGTCGGACACTCCTCGCTCCTGGTCTCTGGCTTGCCCGGAGCGACCTATACGCTGTTGGGTTCAACGGAATTGATCAATTGGCTGCCGCTGCAAAGCACGAATCCCTCCGCCTCGCCGTTCACAATGATCGACACCAGTTTCGTGACGAACGCCAAAGCTTTTTATCGGGTTAAAGAAACTCCGTGACCTGCGCTGGGCCGGTTATTCGCCCACGCGCGCACAGCGCGGGAGGACGGCACGCACAACTTCAGCGTTCTCCCGCATAATCCACAAAATTGCAAAGCAACTTCCGCGGCACGTCCGCGCTCGTGTCCTTCGAATCCAACTGGCTTGCAATATCCAGTGTGGAGACAATGATTTTTCCTTTGCCGCACGGAATGATTCCCACCGCCGTTCCCAAATCCATCGGGTAACTGTGCCATGCGCCTGCGACGAGTTCCTCGCCTTCCAATCGCATTCCGGACCGCGATTTGCCATTGCGCACGACGGCCTGGTAAGGCCAGCTCATCGCCGTATCCACCGGCAGGTCCTTGAACAGCGGATGGGCGCGCACAAAATGCAACCCGCCCAGCCACGCTGTTCCGATGGTAAACGAGCCGTTGTATTTCACCGGCGTATTGTTGGTGATTAAATTCATCCACTCATCCGCCCGGTCCAAAATAATCAAGGTCGTGCCGTCATTGCGGACGCGTTCCATCAACTTGGCTGCATCCGGCTGGCCTGTTTCCGGCAGTGCCCACATCAACTTATCCTGCGCGTTACCGTGGCGATGCGCCAACTCCAGCCGGATGGCCACCGGTTTTCCGGCTTCAAGCTGAACGTGTCCGCGATTGATCGGATTCACGTGCGTGTAGAGGTCGTTGAAAAGTGGCTGGCCATCGACCCAGAGCGCCATGCCGTCGTTGCCGTCGGTCACGAACGTGTAATCACCGGTCGCGGGGGGAGTGATGTTGCCGTCCCAGCGGACTGTATAATTCTCGATCACGTTGACCTTCGGATCCGGGGTCGCGCCGTCCGGCACGTAGTAATCCACCGCGCGATCCTTCCGCTCGTAGATTTTATTCTCAAAATGATCGCCCTCGAAAAAACTTGCGGCCAGACCCGCTCCAAAACGGTCCGCCGGAATTTCCACCGCGCGTCCTTCATCTGGTGGCCGCGTGACGATGACCCAATCCAATTTTCCCAAATCATCCGCATACGGGGCGGCATTCACATTTTTTTGTTTCGTTAAAAAATTCCTCACTTGCGGGGTGTTTTCCCAGGTCGCGCCCGTGCCAGCAAGTTTTTGGCTTTTCCAATCCACCGCGAGCACTTCGTCATGGCCGGTGGCCACTTCCTGTCCGGAGGCATCGCGAAGCGAAGCCTGGATTCTGAACATCCCCGTGGCGCCGTCAATCGCGAGGTGGAAATCTTCCGCCAGCAATTCGCCGTAAACATCGCCGCCGGTTAGTTTCACCGGGAACTGCCCGCCACTCTTTAGTTTTCCGGACGGGTCCAGAAGGGAAACGTTCAGTTTGAAATCGCCGTGCAGATTTTTTTCATTGATGCCGTAAAAATCCACATTTACTTCGCCGGGAATTTGGACGAACTGGCTTCGAGTTTTCACCGCCACGTACAGCGGTTGATTGTAATAAGCGATGATGGCCGGGTCCGCTTTCGGATTTCGCCAGCAGTCGACGATGCCCGAATGATTCTCCACGCTCTCCGCCTCCCAGCCGTTCACCGCGTAACCATCCGCCGCGTCATCAATCCGCAGGGTCTCAATCTTGCGGCCCTGGTGATAATACGACACCGCGCCCATCGACATCGTGAACGCGTCGACGGTCGGAAATGCCTGGCGCAGATTTTTGCGCGTCAGGAAATCATCAAAGCGCCGATACCAATCCAAATAAATTTCGCCGTCCCAACCCTTCGTCGGCGAATTGTCCAGCGCGGCCTTGATTTTTTCCAGCCGAGGCGGGGATGAAATCGCGCCTTCCTCGCCCCAGTAGACGATTTCTTTCTCGTTCGTGGTGTAATTGTAGTAGTTGGTCGGATTGCGATAAAGATTCTGGCGCCACACCTCCGGGCCGCCCGCGTGATGATTGTCGAACCAGCCGGTGAAATGAATCTCGCCGTCAAACGGGCGCATGTGGGCCTTGATATCCTCCGGCTTGTCCGCCGCGCTCGCCCATGAAGAGGAAAGAGTGATCGTGCGGCTCGGGTCCAGTTCATGCATCTCCAGCATGTCCTCGCGCTCGCGTTTCTGGAACGGCTCGCGTTGATTGCGTTCGTTAATGAGGCTGAAAATGACCAGGCTCGGATGGCTGCGATCGCGCTTCACCATGCGCATGACTTTTTCGCGCATCAACGCCTCGGAGAACGAGCCGCCGGCGGATTTATAGCCGCCCGGCTCCTCGTAATAAAGCAGACCCAGTTCATCCGCTTTGTCCAGCACGATGGGCTGGCCGATGGCGCGATGAAAATTGAGCATGTTCAGGCCGATGTCCTTGGCGTCGCGAATTTGTTTTTCCGCCAGCTCGGGCGTTGGAAAAATTCCGTTGATCGGCCAGAAGCCCCAGCTGATGGACGTGCGTACGACGACTCGTTTTCCGTTCAAACGGAACATCGCGTTTGTTCCGATTCCCTCTGGCGCGAACCAGCGGAAGCCGAATGTCTGATCAACGCGGTCAGAAGGTTCCGTCCATTCACCCAAACTGACTGAACAGACATATAAATTCGGATGCTCCAAGTCCCACGACTTGACCCGCCGAGCCGGCTTCACCGGCACAGAGAATAAATTGGTCCCAGGTTTGAGCTGGGTGCCTTTCAGAGTCGTTTTGAAAACTGGCATTGAGTACGTGTCTGCCATGTACTTGGGAACCTGGGCCGATACCCAAACGTTCACATCCCGTTGCACCGTTTCCGCGGAAGTATTTTGCACTGTCACAAACGCCGTCGCATTTGTGATCGATGGCTCGTTCTGCACGTAGATATCATCCACATAAACCGGATCGGTCGCGACGAGTGTCACCGGTCCCGTGATTCCTCCGAATGCATGGCTCATCGGCATCCTGTTAGCGCCCCAATAAAACGGCGAGCTGTCGCGCCAATCGTAATTCCCGCCCGGGTCCGTGATGCGCACGGCCAATTCACAATCCTGCCCCGGTTTCACCTTGCCGCTCAGGTCCACCTCGAACGGCGTGCCGCCGATGACATCGTAACCCACCAGTTGATGATCCAAATAAACCTCCGCGCGATGCCGCTGCGATTCGAAATGCAGCGCGATGTGCGGCCCCGCATTTTCGGGGATATGAATTTTCCGCCACCACCAACTCACGCCCTTGTAATCGCCGTCCGGTCCTGTGCCCGGCGTCAGATACTCCTCTACGGTTCCCGGCACCGAGACCGACAATCCGTTCGTCTCCAGCGCTTGCCAGCCGCCGGTTGGGGGATTTATGGGGAGCGTGGAAAGATTGACCGGCGGGAGAAACAGCGTGTCATTCTCCCATGTTGCCGCCTTGTCACACCACAATTTCCAGCCGCTGCCGGATAATGAGGCTTCAATCCGCGCCGCCTCTGTGGTCAGAGGAGCGACCGCAATCAAAACCAACGAGAGCCGGAGGAGACGTTTTGCAACATTCATGGCGAGAACGTTTTCGGATAATTCAAATATGGAGTCGACGAAACGATACCGAATCCCGCGCGCCCGGCGAGAGATTTCGCGACATTGTGGTCCCGCAGGATAAAGATTCTTCCATCCTGCGACATCAGACGAATATCCGATACGCGTTCCCCGGAAATATGTTCAAATAGCCCAAGATCAGCATATCCGAATAACAAAACCGCCCCGCACGTTTACAATTCATGGATTCTTACTTGAGGGTTTTCAGAGGAAAGAAAGCCGCGTTCGTCTGCGGCCTGCTCGCTCTGTTTGTCGCCGGCCAATCCGCCCGCGCCCAAACCGCCACCTGGATCGGCGCGTCCGGCGGCGACTGGAACACCTCCGCGAACTGGGACATTGGCGTGCCCGGTGTCGGCACCAACGCGGTCGTTCCTGCCGCCGCCTCGGTCACTTATAACAGCCCCATGATCGCGCCCAGCTTTCGCACGCTGGCTCTGAGCAATGCTCTTTCTATTAACGCCCCGGGTTTTGTCGTCGATGAACAAGGCGCCTCCAGCACCGTCATCACGATTGCGACCAATGCCAACTTTTCCATCGCCGCGGACATGGGTGTGACGGTGACGAATTCCGGCGGGTCCATCAATGTCCCCAACGGCGGCGCGCTGACCGTTGGCACCGGAGGGTTTTTTCTCGTGACCAACTCCTCCGGCGGCTCCATCAACGTGGGCAACAGCGGCAATCCGTCCAAAGGCGGTTCCATCACGATTAATAATGGCGCGACGATGACCGTGGACAAAATGTTGAACGTGGCGGGCGTGCCAAGCTCCGTGTTCGTCAACGGAGGCAATCTCAATTGTCCGGCCGGCTCCGGAATCAACGAAGGCCAAAACGACGGCAACCAGCGTTTCGCCATCGCCAGCGGCACGGCCTATCTCGGCAATTTCACCGTCACCCGTTGCAACGATGGTTCCGCGGGATTGCTGCTTACGAATGGCGTGGTGAATGCCGACTCCATTCGCATCGGCATTGCCAATTCCATCGCGTCCTCGACCGTCTTCGGCGGCACGCTGACAAACTCCGGCGCGTTCAACATCAGCGATACCACGAACATCACCGCGACGTCCGGCGACCGAAAATCCTATTTCCATGTGAAGGGCGGCACGGTCGTTTCCACCGCAGCCGGCGGCATCATCGTGGCGAATCAATCCAACAACAGCAGTTCGCCCTCGGCCGGTGGTTCCGTCCTCGGCGGCGTGCTCGATATCTCCGGCGGTACTTTGATTGCCGAAAAGATTACGCTCATCCGCGACAACACCATCACGAATGCCTATGCCAGCTTCACGATGTCCGGCGGCACGGTTTACCTGGGCAGCGGCGGTCTTGTCCTGAACAGCGGCGCCGGCCACATTGGCCGCAACCTCGCGCTCAGCGGCGGCACGCTCGGCGCGAAAGCGAGCTGGTCGAGCTCCGCGCCAATCTCCATCGCGAACACGGTTACTTTCAAAGCCGCCGATGCCGCCAACAATCCCTTTAACATCTCGTTGACCGGCATTATTACCAACAGCGGTTCGCTCGCGAAAACCGGCGGCGGCACGCTCACGATTTCCGGGAACAACACTTACGGCGGCAATACTGCCGTGAGCGACGGCGCTTTGGTGCTCGGCGGCGCGAATGCATTGCCAAAAGGAACCGGCCTCACAATTGGCAGCAGCGGCAACTCCGCCACAGTTGACCTCGCCGGCTTCAACGCTCAAATCAGCAGCCTCGCCCTCGGCAGCGGCGCAACCGTGGCGAACCAACTCATCACCAACAGCAGCGCCGCCAACACATCCACGATTGCCTTCAGCAACAACGCGCCTTCGACATTCGGCGGCATCATTGCAGGCGGCGCCAAACCCATCGCGCTAACCGTTCTGGGCGGCAGCCTTACGTTGAGCGGACAAAATGCCTATGGCGGAAATATTGTTGTTAGTGGCGGCACGCTCGCGCTGAGCGGCGCGGGTTCCACCTTCACCGGTCCGTCGATCGTTCTCAGCAATTCCGCCGTGTTGGATGCCTCGGGCATGGGCGGCTTCACTTTGGGCTCTGGTCAGAGCCTTTCCGGCACCGGTTCCGTCGCGGGCAACGTGGAAGCCGCGAATTGTCCGGTCACGCCTTCGACCCTCGGCGTCGCGGGGACGCTCGCGTTTAACAACAATCTCACGTTCAATGGCGGTGTCACGAGTCATTTTGATCTCGCACTGGATCCGGCGTCGCCCGGGAACGATTTCATCACCGTCGCCGGAACGTTCAGCGCCGGCGGCGTGAATACCATTGATGTCGCCCCGCTTGGCGCTTCGCTTTCGGCGGGGACGTATAAGTTGATTACGTTCGGTTCGCCCGGCAGTGGGAGTGCCGCGAATTTCCAAATCACCGGCACGCTCGGCGCCAGTTTGCAGGCTTCCATCGCGGTCACATCGACCGAGGTGGACCTGGTCGTCTCGGCCGCCGGCGGCACGCAACGCATTTGGACGGGCGACGGCTTGCTCAACAACTGGGATTACACGACGACGAACTGGTTGAACGGCAGTGCTCTCGATACTTTCAGCGACGCGACCTTTGCGATCTTCGACGACACCGGTTCCAAGACACCGCCCGTGAATCTGACCGCCACGCTGCAACCCGCCGCCGTGCTGGTGAACGCCGCCGGGAATTACACGTTCAGCGGTCCGGGAAAAATTTCCGGGACCGGCACGCTCACCAAAACCAATTCGGGTACTCTGATTCTCCTGACCGCGAATGATTATTCCGGCGTGACGATTTTGAGCCAGGGCATTTTGCAATTGGGCAACGGCGCGACTTCTGGTTCGATCGGCACGAATATCGTTCAGGATTTGGGGTCGCTCGTTTTCGATTTGCCGGGGAACAACACCTTCGCGAACACCGTCACGGGGGCAGGGGAGTTGGTCCAGGCCGGGCCCAGCACATTGGCTCTCGCGGCCAGCAATTCCTATAGTGGGGGCACGGTCATCAGCAGCGGAGCGTTACAACTCAACACCGGCGCGTCCTTCGGCAGCGGCAATGTGACCAATAACGGCTCGCTCATTTTCAACGGCTCCGGAAATACAACCGCCGGCTCAGTCGTCAGCGGTTCCGGCAGCGTGAGCCTGCAGGGCAGCGGCACCGTGACGCTCACCGCCGATAACACGTTCAGCGGTGGCACAACCGTGAGCAGCGGCACGTTGCTGGTGAACAATTCCGCCGGCAGCGGCGTGGGAAATGGGCCGGTGAGTGTTTCCAGCGGCGGTTCGCTGAGCGGCAACGGCGTCATCGGCGGTTCGGTCACCATCAATAGCGGCGGTATTTTCACGCCTGGAAATCCCGTCGGCACACTCACGGTTAGCAATGACTTTACCGCGAACAGCGGCGCAATTCTCAATTACAGCCTCGGGACAACCAGCGATCGCGCGGTTGTTTACGGCAACCTGAATTTGAACGGCACCGTGAGCGTCACCGCCGCTGCCGGTTTCACCAGCGGCACCTACACGCTGTTTAATTACTCCGGCACGCTCACGCTTGGCTCACTCACGCTCTCATTGCCCGCGAACACTTCCGCCGCGGTGGACACCAACACTATCGGCCAGGTGAATCTCATCATCTCAACGTTACAAACGAACATTCCCGCATTTCCCGGCGCGCTTGGTTTCGGCGCGGTCGCGACCGGCGCGCGCATTGGCGGCTCAGTGTATCACGTGACCACACTTGCTGACAGCGGCCCCGGCTCCTTCCGCGACGCCGTCAGCCACAGCGGCCGCACGATCGTGTTCGATGTCGGCGGCACGATCACGCTTAACAGCGTCGTCGCTTGCCAGAACAACCTGACCATTGCCGGCCAAACCGCGCCCGGCGACGGCATTGCCATCATCGGCCACGAAGTTTCCTTCAGCGTGCGCCAAAATGAAATCGTCCGTTACCTGCGCATCCGTCCCGGCAGCATGTCTGCCAGCGGCGAGGACGCTGTCAACGTCGGCGATGGCACCAATATGATTTTCGATCACGTCTCGTTCGAATTTGCCGGCTACAACAACATCGACGCGCATGGCAATGTCGGCAGCGACGCCATCACCGTGCAGAATTCCATCATCGGCGATCCGATGTCCAACGGCACCGCGGCCAAGCAGGGTTTCGGCGCGCACACCGAGCACGTCGGCGGGAAGATGGCGTGGTATTACAACCTTTGGGTCAGCGAACACAACCGCCAGCCGCTGGCAAAGATTGACACCATTTTCGTCAATAACGTCCTCTACAATTTCCAGGCCGGTTACACCGTCGCGGACACCAGCGGCCATTTCCGCCACGACATCATCAATAATTATTTCATCACCGGCCCGACCGATACCTCCGGCGGCAATGCGTTCTATCAAATGAACGCAAACCAAACCATTTACTCCACCGGCAATTTACGCGACAACAACAACGACGGTTCGCTCAACGGCGCCTCCATCAGCCCCGGCGGCGGAGGCACCGTCTTGAGCGCGCCCTGGTCGCCGCTCTCGACCAATGCCACGGTTTACTCGACCGCTGCCGCGTATCATTACGGCGTGTCGCTCGCGGGCGCAGTGCCTTACGACCAATTGGATTCGCTCATCATCAGTCAGATTAAAACGCTTGGCCACGGCACGACCGGCACCGGCGCCGGAACCGCCGGACCCGGGGGCGGTCTCTACTACGATCAAACTTCAACCGGCCTTGGCAATAACGGCTATGGCATTCTCAACGGCGGCACCACGCCGCTCGATTCCGATCAGGACGGAATGCCGGATTATTGGGAGCAGGCGATGGGCTCGAATCCGGATGTCGCCGACAGCCTCGTGCCGGGCATGGGCGGCTATACGCGCCTCGAGAATTATCTGAACTGGCTCGGCGCTCCGCATGCGGTCGCATCCAAAAATTCCTTC
>Ga0335085_10003221_pt1 | contig 28724 bp, 35 predicted proteins | sample Lox_Sample_45_FD_206712 | JGI IMG/M metagenome (GOLD analysis project Ga0335085, IMG submission 206712) | Soil microbial communities from Loxahatchee National Wildlife Refuge, Florida, United States - Lox_Sample_4.5 | ecosystem: Environmental > Terrestrial > Soil > Wetlands | place: USA... | reverse complement strand
TCTCCTCCAAGGCCGCCAGCGCCGCGGGGCCCGGGTGACCAGCTCCCGGGGCGCCGATCCTGCCCGGCCCGGCGCCGCGGGCCCACGTAGATGACGGCGGCCCGCCAGGGGAACATCCCCGGCGGGCCGCCGTCGCTGTGACCCGGTCAGCCGCCTCCGGCCCGGGCGCGGTCCCGGTGGCCGATGCCGTGGGCGACCTGGAACACCATGGCGAACCGGGCCGGGTCCATCACGAGCCGCTCGACGTTACGGCGATCACCGCTCTGGGGCTCAGCGGTGGGCGGCAGGGTGACTGTGCTGTATATCACTCGGGACGGGGGTCTAAGGCCTCTAAGGCCAGAGCTTCCGGAGGTGTAGATGGAACAGAAGGAAGGGAGGCCGAGATGGACCTTCATCCGCACCGGCCGCACAGGCCGCACAAGCCGCAGTTTGTCAGTCACCTCTTGGAGCGGTGGCACCGCTGGTCGCCGTACGCATAGCCGCAGTCGTGCGGGAAGGGAGGCTAGAGCCCATCGACCTAACGCCCGAATTTGATGCGCGGTAAGAGTGCCTCGGTGACCTCTTGGGCCGGGGCACCCGCTTGTCTGGTGTCAGGCGCGCCTGTACACGACGACGGCGGCGATGATGAGACCAATGATCATGATGTTCTCCTGTCGGTATCGAGCCTGACGGCCCGGGCCGGGTGCACGGCCCAGGTTCGGGCCGACCCGTGCACCCTCGGGGCCAGCTGCCCGCCGCCAGTCCCGTCGCGGCGCCGGGGCCGGGGCCGGGGCCGTGCATAGGACACCAGATGGGCTCACCTGGCCCCGCTGGGCCCTCTCTTGAATCCTCCGCGCGGCGAACTAGCGTGAAATTTGGAGGAGGTGATGCCGATGGACAGGAACGCCTCGCTTGGGGCACTCAGATGGAGCTGGGGCGAGCAGTACAAGATCAGCGAAGCGCACGGCGAATGGCGCGCGGTGAGTCTGTCCAGCGGTCGGACACTGCGGGCAACCGACCCGATGTCGCTGAGGGAGATGATGGTCCGCGACTGTGGCTCTGAGCCGATCCGCCTGGTAGCCGGATCGACCCGTATTAGCCACGGCCGAGCGAGTAATACAGCCGGGGGTTGAGCCCTGCGCGGCGGGTGCCTGCGATGCGTGCAGGCACCGCCAGGTGCACAACGGCGAGGATGACGCCGCTAATGATCAGGGCGGTTATCACGATGTTCTGCGTTCGGTGATAGCTGACTGCTCGATGTGCAGGTGGTAGTGGACGTGCTGCGGCGCCGGGAGCGCCTGGTCGGCCCGTCCGGTGACCGGCTCGGCTTCCGGCGCGGGGATGGCCGCGTGCGCCACCGTGGCCACCTCGCTGCCGTGCCGGGCCAGCCACACCAGGCCCGCGGCGATGAGGACCAGGACGACGGCGATGATCGCGGCGATGACCCACAGGAACGTGACCACCAGCCAGACGATGGCGCCGATCGCGGCCAGGCCGCCGAGCACGGGCACCAGCTGGCCCGCGCCGCCGCCGCTGGTCGTCTCCCAGGTGCCGCGCATCACGCACGGTCCTTCCGGGCCTGCCAGCCAGCGACGGCCGTGCGGCGGATCCGGTGGACGGTGCGCGAGCCGGTCCGCTGCCGCCGCCCGGTGCCCTTGCACGCCCAGCACCGCTTAGCCTTGCGCCCTCCCCGGATGATGCGGACGCGCTTGCCCCGGCACCGCCAGCACTTGCCGAACGGGTGCACGAGCAGCGTCAGCACCCACACGGCGGCGATGGCGGCGATGAGCAGCGCGGTCCGGGGGACGTCCAGGTGGCTGTGCGCGGCCGGGAGGACGGCGAGGGCGGCCAGCTCACTGGTGCGGGCCCGGGCAGGCTGCCATGCCTTCGGCGTACGCCACGGGATACGCCTCGTCCCACCCGCGGCGGCGCCCATCCTCCTCGCCGTCGCGGCGGCCTTCCCGGTAGACGCGGCAGATGTACCGCTCGCAGAACTCGTCGCGGCAGAGCTGGTAACGGTGCTCCTGCTGGGTGCCTGCCGTGGACCCCATGGGGTGATGGCCGCCGTGTTTCCGGGTCCGGTGCCGTTGCCTGTTGCCGTGCAGGTCAGCGGCGGTGCGGCGGCAACACCGGCAACGACGGTGCGGTGTTGTGCCTGGTCAGGGGCGGCAACGCTGGCGTTGCCGCGGCAACGGGTCATGACTGCCCGCCCGCGGCCTCGACGGCTTCCCGGCGGCAGCCGCGGCCCCGCTCGCCGCCCGCGGTGACGACCACGCTCGGCACGCCCCGGGCCCGGCACTCGGCGGACACAGCGTCCGCGCTGGTGCCCTCCCAGCGCTCCGGGAACCGCTCAGCGAGCCGGCCGGCGAGCGGCTGCCAGTGCATCGCGCTGGCGTCGCCGAGCACGGCCAGCACGTCGGCCAGGACGTCACGCTCAGGCGTGCCGCTGTCCTCGCCGAGCGCGGCGCCGGACAGCGTCCCGGCCGCCTCGCGCAGCGCGCGGGCCCGCCTGGCCACGCGCTCGGTGTCGGCGCCGTTCAGGTAGTAGGCCCGGACGACCCTGGGGGCGTTCTCCTCGCCCTTGAGGTAGCCGAGCCCGGCGTCGACCTTCGGCCGGAACGTGGTCGCCCGCGCCCCGTTCTTGTAGGCGCTGGTGCCGAGGATCATGTCGTTCTCGACCTGGCCAGCGACCTTCAGGCAGAACCGGGTGGACACGTTCCCCGAGACGCCGGTCGGCAGGGACTCCTTGTCGGGGCGCTGGGTGGCCAGGATCAGGAACACGCCGAGGGCACGGCCGATCTTGATGATGAAGACCGCGTCCTCCCCGGCCTGCTTGCCGTACTTCGGGTGACCGAAGAGGTTCTGCAGCTCATCGAACGCGGCCAGCAGCGGCCACAGGTGCAGGCTGCGCCGGTTCGCGATCTCCCGCGTGACCTTCTTGTCGGGGCACAGCGCACGGTCGAGCTTCTTCAGCCGGGCCGCGCGCTTCATCACCTCGGCGCGGAGCATCTTCAGCGACTCGGCCGCGTACGCGATGGACTCGTCGTCGATGCCGGAGATGAACCGGTGCGAGCAGCATTCGAACGGGTCCAGGTCCCCGGTGCCCTTCAGCTCGTGCAGCCACATCTCCACCGTGGGGTCGAGGGCGGCGGCGGCCACCAGTACGCGCACGGCCGAGGTCTTCCCCTGGCCCGGCATCGAGCCAAGAAGCCAGTTGTGCTCGACCAGGGCCCCGCCGGCGCGGCGGCCGCGCGGGTCGGTGCCGAACGGCAGCGGGGCGAACACGTCACCGCCGCCGGTCCGCAGCCACGGCCACGGCGCGGGCTTGGCCTTGGAGATGTCGGTGCGGCCGACCCAGCCCTCCAGACGGCCCGCGTGCTCGTGGGAGACCACCTCGGGCCACACCGCGCCGAGCGGGCGGCGCAGCCCGGACGCGAACTGCTCGCGGCGCTCGATCACCTGCGTGGCGGTGACGCCGTACGGCAGGTCGACCTCGAACCGCCAGCCGGGGCCGTCCTCGCGGACCGGGGACGGGAAGTTCAGCCGCTCCCCGCTGCGGAGGGCCTGGCTGATCCCGGCGATGCCGATCGACGCCAGCGCGCGGGTGATCACGTCCCGGTCCGGTGGCTGCACCTGCGCGGGCAGCTCCGCCTTCGTGGTGATCGTCTTGCCCTGCGGGCGCCCGGCGAGCGCGAACGCCACGAACAGCCCGGCGGCGGCCAGTGCCCACGCCCACCACGGCGCGAACGCGGCCATCGCGGCGGCCACGAGGATCAGCCCGGCGAGGCACAGCGCGAGGATCAGGCCGCGCGCCTTGCGGGTCTCTTTCGCCGCCTTGTGCAGGCGCAGGTGCTCATTCAGCAGGCCGTCCGCGGCGGCCTGGCGCTCCAGCTGCGCCGTACCCGGGATGTGCCACCAGGCCAGCGCCCGGCGGATCACGACGATGACGCCCCACACGGCGAACCCGAGCGCCTTAGCGAAATAGGCGGGTGACCGTACCCCGTGGTAGGCGGTGCGGTGGCCGTGCCGGACGGCCATCAGCATGAGATGCCGCTTCGCGTTCTCCCAGCTGGCCCAGTGCTCGGGGATGATCGCGCGGCGCTGGGCATCGCCGCCGGTCAGGTCCACATAGGACGGGCCGGGCGCCCGGTCCTCGTCGAGGCGTACCTCGGTCGCTGCCCCGGCGGCGCGGAGCGGGACGACTTTGCCGTCTCGCTCAGGTGCTTCTGACATTCTGAGGATTCCTCTCTCTGGGGAACCCGGCCCGGGTGCGTGCTGTCGAGGCGGTGCACCCGGGCCGGGGGCTTACGGGGTACGGGTGAGCGCGGACAGCCGGGCCTGTATCTCCTGGGCCTTCGGCTGGCCGACGTGAAGCTCGGCGCGGATACGGCGGATGGACGGGACCTCGCCCCGGGCCAGCTCGTCGGCGAACGGCTCAGCCTCGGCCGGGTGCAGCCCGGACCCGTTCAGGTGCACGGCGGGTACAGCGGGTACGGCTGCGGGTCCGTCGGATTGCACCGTCGGATTTTCGCCCCCTGGGGGCATTTTTCCGACAGCGTGATCCGACACCGGCTCGGCCCGCAGCAGGTGCGTCAGCGCCGCGCCGAACCCGAGCGTCACGACCGGCAGGCAGGACACGAGGACGACGACGGGCCACGGTGCCCGGGCGGCGTGCGCGGCGGCCAGCAGGTGGTACACGACTTGGCCGAGCATGCCGAGGACCAGGGCGCCGATCGCCGACCGGCGGGCGAACCCGCGGGCCCGTTCCGGTGTTCCCGGTGTCAGCCACGCCCCGAGCGCATAGGCGCCGTACGCCTCGACGCCGACCGGCAGCGTGATCGCGGTGTTCAGCCGCAGCGCGTCCCAGATGCCCGGCAGCGGGTGGATGACGCCGAACCCGCACAGGCCGCCGAGGCCGACCCAGCCGGACCAGACGGCGACCGCGGCCGGGGCGGCGATGAGCAGAAGCGGCCAGCGCCGCGGGCCGCTCACCGGGCACCTCCCGCCGTGCACGGGCAGTCTGCGACGAACGCTTTGACGTCAGCCGGCCGCGCGTATTCCTGGCAGGTCACCCCAGCCTGGGCGGCCAGCTCGCACAGCCGCAGCGTGCAGCAGGTGCAGCGAGGGCACGGCGGCGGCCCGGGGTCCGCGCCAAGTGGCGTGAACTCACCAGTCCCGGCGTTCAGCCATCCGGCCGGGCGCCCGTACTCCGGGTTGCCGTACTCCTCATCCGCGTAGTAGCCGCAGTCTTCGCCGTGCCGGTCCAGCAGTATCCCGCAGTCCTCGCAGCGGTCCGCGCTCACCAGGCACCTCCAGATGGGACGGGCCACGCCTGCCGCGGCCATGGCGCTGACCGGAAACCGCGGGCCGCCCGGACCGCGAGCAGCAGAAGCCCGGCGAGCCCGGCCAGCTCGGCGGCGGCGATCACCGCGGGCACCGGGACGGCCAGCCCGGCCGCCGGGACGCGCACGTGCCACACCGCCGACAGCACGGTGAGCACGGCCAGGGCGGCCCTCACGGCGCACCGCCGTCATGGCCGCGGGGCAGTGATCGCCGCGAGGGCGGCGCGGCCCGGGGTGCAGAGGGCTGCGATCGGGCATCTCCTTGCGGTAGCCGCGCCTCGACGTACACCCGGACGAGCACGCTGCGCCCGCGGTCCGGGTACGGCTCGCTGATTGACACGACGTCGAGCACCTGGCAGAGCCGCTCGGCGGCCCTGCTGCACTCCTCGACGGTGCCATGCAAACGGATCTTCACCGCGCACCTCCCTGAGTCGCCCCGGCGACGATGGCGTCAAACTCGGCGTCCTCGCCCGCCAGCTCCACCGCGTCGAGCACGAGGGCCAGGGCGACGGCGCCGGCCGAGCCGGGCGGGAACGCGACCACGGTCATCTGGCTGGCGCTCAGCAGCGCGTCCGCACCGATCCGGGTCGCGCCCATCCGGAAGCACGCGCACGCCTTCGCCGCGCAGGACAGGGCGGCCTGCAGGGCCGCCGGGTCGGCGGCCCGGGGAACGGTGCTCATCGGGCACCTCCCCGGTTACGGTGGCGGCCCGTGGCGCTCATCGGCCGGATCCAGCCGTCGCCGATGGCCTGGACCCTGCGGGACGCGAAGTCCGGCCCGGCCCAGCCGTACCCGCGTACCGACTCGCGCAGGTCCTTCGCGAGCCTGCGCCGGACGCCGATCGACCTCGGCCACCTGGCCGCCACGATCTCCTCCAGTGCGGTGATCCTCAGCTCGAGGATCTCGGCCTCCTGGTCGGTTATCTGGCTGTCCGCGATCAGCTCGCGGAGCAGCCGCTCCATGTCGTCGCGGTTCACTGGGCACCGCCGAGCCCGGCGCCGAGCGCCTCGTACGCCTGGGCCGCGTCAAGGTCGTCAAGGTGCTGCCCGCACGCCTCCGCGGGGGAGGACTCGCAGTCGGCGCACCACTGCGCGGCCTCCTTGCGCCGGTACTCCCCGGCGTCGGCCAGGGCGTCAAGCACGGTGGCGAGCTGGCCGGCGGTGAGCGTCACCGCCGGCACGGGGCCGGCGGAAGCCAGCGCGGCCGGCTCCTGCGCCGGCGCGGAGCCGGCAAGGACGATGCGCTCGATGGCCTCCAGGGCCAGCTGCCGGTCGCCGTGCTCCCAGTCGAACGCGGCGAGCACGGCACGGACCTCGCTGAGGATGCGCGTCTCCGCGCCCGCGGCAGCCTCCGGGGGCGTGGCATGTGCCCGGCTGATCAGCCCGGCGACCACGGCGCACGTCGACGACTCCCAGCCGGAGAGCCAGTCGAGAATCCGGGCGTCAAAGGAGCCCAGCCCGGCCCCGGCCGCCTCGCACGCCTCCGTCAGCATCCGCAGGTTCTGGGGCTGGCTGGCGATGATCTCCACGGCTTCCGGGCCAATGGCGGCGAGGGCGGCCATGCGCGCCTCCCGCTCGGTGCCGAACGGCCCCATCACCGCGCACCGCCGGTCAGCTCATCGATGACCGCCAGCAGATCGCGGACGGTCCCCGCTGCGTACCCGTAGGCGTGGCTGTACAGCAGGCCCAGGTCGCCCGGGTCGATGCCGCTCCCGGCGGCCAGGTCCGCGGCGCTGCCGCTGGCCACCTTGCGGGCCTGCTCGACCTGGTAGCGCTGAGCGTCCGTCAGCTGCGGCTTGCGGGGGGCGCTCACCGCGCACCATCCCGGATGATCGTCGCGGTGGTGAACACTTCCAGGCCGCCGAGCACCACGGCCAGCTCATCGGCGGTGACCAGGCGCCGGGTGTATGCCCGGACGAACCGGGCCAGGTGCACGCCCCGGCGGCCCTGCCACCTGCAGGCGGCCCCGGGCAGGGATTCGCAGTGCGGGCACGGCGCCACGGTGCGGACGTGCTGAATGAGCACTTCCAGGCTGCGCGGCGTGAGCGTGGTGCCGGGGCCGGTACCGGCCGGGCTGGTGTTGACTTGCATCTTGGGTCTCCATCCGGGTAGTCGGTTGGGGGTCTAGGCCCGGTTCACGGTTGGCGCCGTGGGCCGGGCCGCCTGTTGGTGCATATGCACCACGATTACTCAGGTGCATATGCACCCGCAAGGGTTTTAAGGCTGGCGTTGCATATACACCGCTGCTACGATCAAGGGCATGCCGAACCAGCCAGCCACACCGAACCGGGCCGTCCGCATCGACGACGAGACCTGGGCCGACCTCGGCGCCGCGGCGGAAGCCGCAGGCACGGACCGGTCGGCGATCCTGCGCCAGCTCGCCCAGTGGTGGCTGCGCCGCCCCGGCGCGCGCATGCCGCCGCGGCCCGCCGGGAGCCAAACCCGGGAGCCAGCCGGTACGGAGAGGCGTGGGGGAGTGCGGAGCGCTGCGGAGAATTAGGCGCGGCCGGGCGGTCCGGTGCGGACCGCTGGGGAGCGCTGCGGAGAACTCCGTTTTAGGGTGGTGACATGGAAGACAAGGAGATTCTCTCCCGCATCGACGAGCTCATCCAGACCGAACATGAGCTCCGCGCCCGCCTGGCGGACGGAAAGCTGACCAGCACCGAGGAGCGCGCGCGCCTCCGGGAGTCCGAGGAGGCTCTTGACCAGTGCTGGGACCTGCTCCGGCAACGGCGGGCCCGCCGCGAGTACGGCGAAGACCCGGGTGCAGCGGACGTCCGCCCGGTATCGGAGGTCGAGAATTACCAGCAGTAGCGGTCGAAGGCCTCAGTAGGCTCTAGGGCGGGGAGAGCCGCCGCCGCGTGGCCCCCTGCACGGGTCCGTGAGGGTCGGAACACGTCTACTGGAGTGTAAGGAGAGCCGTGCGTATCGCAAGGTTCGCCATGGGGGGCGATGTCGCCTATGGCGTGGTCGAAGAGGACCAGGGAGATGGCGCATCGCCCGCCCCGGGGATTGACGCCCCCGGGGCTTCGGGCGCCCCGGACCGGCCGCTGGCCATCGCGGAGCTGCGCGGGCACCCGTTCGGAACGGACCCGGCCGGCGTCCGGTACACCGGCCGGCGGTTCCCGCTGGCTGACGTCCGGCTGCTCGCGCCGGTGCTGCCCAGCAAGGTCGTGGCGGTCGGCAAGAATTACGCGGACCACGCGGAGGAGATGGGCGGCAAGCCGCCAGTTGAGCCGGTGCTGTTCCTCAAGCCGTCGACGTCCGTGACCGGTCAGGGCGACCCGATCGCCTACCCGGTGAAGCTCACCGAGCGGGTCGACTTCGAGGGCGAGCTGGCCGTCATCATCGGCAGGCTCTGCCGCGATGTGCCGATCGAGCGTGCCCAGGATGTCATCTTCGGGTACACCTGCGCCAACGACGTGACCGCGCGCGACCTGCAGGCCCGGGACGGCCAGTGGACGCGCGCCAAGGGCTTCGACACGTTCTGCCCGATCGGGCCGTGGATCGAGACGATGGCCGACCCGACCGACCTTGCCCTGACCACGTCGGTGAATGGAGAGGTCAGGCAGCGGGCGCGGACGTCGGAGATGGTGCACGACGTCCCGACGCTGGTCGCCTTCGTCAGCCAGGTGATGACGTTGCTGCCCGGCGACGTGCTGCTGACCGGCACTCCGGCGGGCGTTGGCCCGTTGCAGCACGGGGACGAGGTGTCCGTGACCATCGAGAGCATCGGGACCCTCCGGAACCGGGTCATCATCCGCGACTGAGCCCGCCCGGGAGGCGCCGCGCCCAGGCGCCGGAGGCGCGGCCCCAGCGGCCGGGGGCGCCGCGCCCGGCTACGCCGCCGGCAGGGCCCGGCGCAGGTTCCTGATCTGGTTTTCGGTATGCGCGGGCGGGACGGTGTGCCCGCTGTAGGGATGGACGGCGATGTCCTTGTCCGCGGTGATCTCGTTGTACGCGGCGAACACCGTTGACGGCGGGCAGATGCCGTCCATCAGGCCGGTGCTGAGCAGGCATTCGGCGGTGATCCGCCGGGCCAGCAGCGCGCAGTCGACGTAGCGCAGCGTATCCAGCGCGGCCGGGATGAGGTCCACGTTCTGCGCGAGGAAGTCCGGCACCTCGGTGTAAGGCGGATCCGGGGCCAGCGTGATCGCCCGCTGGATGTCGCACAGGAACGGAACGTCCGCGTGGCAGACCCGCACCCGCGTGACGGCTGGGTCCAGGGCGGCCAGCGCCGAGGCGGCCAGGGCGAGCGCGCCGCCCTGGCTGGCCCCGCTGACCCCGATCCGGTCCGGGTCCACGCCGTCCAGCCCGGCGGCCGTCTCCACCGCGCGGACGGACCTGTGCTCGCGCCCTCCCCGACCGGCCCCGGTACCGCCCCGGAGAGCATGATCGTCCTAGGTAAACTAGCCGTGACATGGGCGGTAATGCGCTCATTGCGGACCGCGCCCGCCCGGGCGGTGAAGGGGGGCATCCGGTGAAGCGCCCGACGATCGCCGATGTCGCCCGGCGCGCGGGAGTGACGAAAGCCGCGGTGTCGTTCGCCCTCAATAACCAGCCCGGCGTGTCGGCGACGACACGCGCCCGCATCCTCGCTATTGCGGCGGAGGTGGGATTCCAGCCCAGCAGTGCCGCCCGGGCCCTGTCCGACGGCCGGGCCGGCGCGTTCGGGCTCGTCATCGACAGGCCCGCCCGCATGCTCGGGATCGAGCCCTACTTCATGCAGCTCATCTCCGGCATCCAGGCCGAGCTGGCCGGGAACCACGTGACGCTGCTGTTCACCCTCGCGGAGGATCAGGACGCCGAAATCTCCCTGTACCGGACCTGGTGGGCGCAGCGCCGGGTCGATGGGGTGTTCCTCGTCGACCTGCAGCTCGGTGATCGCCGGGTGCCCGTCCTGGCGGCGCTGAACATCCCAACCCTGGTCATCGGCACGTCCCGGGGTTCCGGTTCGCTGCCCGCCATCTGGCAGGACATCCAGACGGCCACCGAGACCGCCGTCGCGCACCTGGCCGGGCTCGGTCACCGGCGGATCGGCCGGGTGAGCGGCGTCCCCCGGTACTGGCATACCAAGAGCCGTACGGACGCTTTCCGCGACGTCGCGCGGGCCGCGGGCATCGATGTCGTATCGGTCGAGGCCGACGACACCGGCGAATTGGTCGCGCGGGCGACCCATGAATTGCTCCGCGGCGCCCGGCCTCCCACCGCGATCCTGTACGACAACGACGTGATGGCTGTGGCCGGACTGGCTGAGGCGCAGCGGATGGGAACCGGTGTCCCGACCGATCTTTCGGTGATGGCCTGGGACGATTCGGTGCTGTGCGAGCTCGTTCACCCGGCGCTGACCGCACTGCGCCGGGACGTCGCGGCCGTCGGTGCCGAGGCCGCCCGTCGGCTCAGCCAGATGACCGCCGGCGCCGAGGTGGGTGATTTTCAGGAGCCCTCGCCCGTGCTCATGGTGCGTGAGAGCACTGGTCCTGGACCGCCCGGCTTACCCCCCGCAGTGACCGGCGCAGCCGCGCGCGTATCCGCGGATGACCAGGAAAGCCGTTCCGGGTTTGCGTTCGCTGCGCAGCCCGTTCTGGGCTAGACTGCGTGGGCGCGAGCGGCTCTGCGAGCCGCAGCGATGGGGTATGGGGTAATTGGCAGCCCGACGGGTTCTGGCCCCGTTAGTCTAGGTTCGAGTCCTGGTACCCCAGCCGAGGCCGAGGCGGCTTTGCCTACTCACTGGCCGTTGGCCAGTTTCGCGGTGGCCCGCCGTGCTGGCCCGGGGGGACGACCCCCCGGAACCCCCCGGTGGCACTGGCTGGGTGCCTGGCTGGGGTCTGCTGGCCTGGTTCTGCCGGGCGGCGTTCTCTGGGTGCCTGGCTGGGGCCTGCTGGCCTGGTTCTGCCCGGGCGGGACTGTCTGGGTGCCTGGCTGGGGCCTGCTGGCCTGGTTCTGTGGGACGGTCGGCGTCTGCTGGCCCGGTTCTGTGGGTGGCCTGGTGGGTCGCCGTATCGTGCGGCCCCTTAAACGTGTGCAGAAAGTGCACGCGGGGGCATGGGGCGGGCATAAAGATCCCCGCCCTCGCGGGGGGGTACGAGGGCGGGGACGTGGGGGGCACCGGGGGAGGGGACGTGCGGTCGGCCCGGGGTGTTGGGCAGGGTGGTGGCCTCACCGCGGGCCGGCCTGTTCCGGTGCGGCTACCAGTTGCGGCGCCGGCGGGGGTGGCCGCGCTCGTGGCCCGTCAGACGCAGCAGGAGCAAGAGGATGACGGCACCGATGATTGAGCCGATGAGGCCGGTGGTGTGGAACGAATTGATGGACACCGAGTGGTATTCGATCAAGTTCTCCACGAAGCCGCCCACGAAGGACCCGCCGACACCGAGAACGATGGTGCCGAGGAGGCCGATGGGGTCGGGGCCGGGGATAAGCAGCCGCGCGATCAGGCCGGCGATGAGACCGATGATCAGAAGAACGATGATGAATGTGACCATGGCCGCTTGATTCCCCTTTCTGGGGCTGATATACGCCGGAACCCGGTCTCTGTGCGACTTCCAGATTTCTGGAAAGCCGGCGCTCAGGAAAGTGCCGGTGAGGTCCGGGACCGGCCGGCCGGACCCGGCCTCCGTTTGCCGTGGTTCTGGCTCTGCGCTAGCCTTCCAGCGGTTGATGTATTTCACGATGAGTCGTGGCCCCGTCGTCTAGTGGCCTAGGACGCCGCCCTCTCAAGGCGGTAACGCCGGTTCGACTCCGGTCGGGGCTACCCCCTGAAGGCCGCGCGCCGCAGGCGCGCGGCCTTCTTCTTCGCCCAGCCCACCGACCATGACGTGCTGAGACCGACAGCGCAGAGCCAAGACCAGGAAGTATGGGTGGCTAAAATGGAATCCTCTGGCCACGTGCAGTATGAGAGCGTGCCGGGCGACGACGAGGAGGGTGGCGTCGAGGTCATCATCACCACCGACACCTCCGGCGCCCCCCACAAGGCCGGTGAGGGCAAGCTCTACGTGATGCGGAATTCGGGCGACCCCGACGGCCCGAAGCTGTATTTCACCGAGGCCGAATGGGACGCGTTCGTGCTCGGCGTCAAGGACGGCGAGTTCGACCTCGACGAGGAAGGCAACCTTCCCCCGCTCCCGGGCACACCCGGACAGCCCTGACCGCTCGCCCCGCCTGAGAGCCGCCCTCCTCACCCTCAGGTCTGGCGGCTACGATAATCACGCCCGGCAGTCGGGACTGCCTGACCGGGTCGGCCAGGCGGAGGAACTGCGCAAACACGGCGCGGACATCGCCGTGAAGGACCTGGCAGAAGTCCTCGATTGAGCGGGAGAGCGACGGTCCCGGCTGGAGCGTGAAGGGCAATGACATGATCAAGCAGGCCGCGTACGGGGTCGAGCCGTGGAGCCTGCGGGAGTCCGGGCTCAACATGGACCTGCTGGCGCAGAGCGAGTCCGTCTTCGCCCTCTCCAATGGCCATATCGGGCTCCGCGGCAACCTCGATGAGGGGGAGCCGCACGGGCTGCCGGGCACCTACCTCAACTCCTTCTACGAGCAGCGCCCGCTGCCGTACGCCGAGGCGGGCTACGGCTACCCCGAGTCGGGGCAGACGGTCATCAACGTCACCAACGGCAAGCTGATCCGGCTGCTCGTCGACGACGAGCCGTTCGACATCCGCTACGGCACCCTCAACGCGCACGAGCGCGTGCTCGACCTGCACGCCGGGACGCTGACCCGGCACGTGGACTGGACCTCGCCCGCCGGGTCCAGGGTGCGGGTCACTTCGGTGCGGCTGGTCTCGCTCACCCAGCGGGCCATCGCGGCCATCTCGTACACCGTCGAGCCGACGGAAGGCACGGCCCGGCTCGTCGCCCAGTCCGAACTCGTGGCCAACGAGCAGCTCCCGGACTCCGGCCGGGACCCGCGGACCGCCGCCGCGCTGGAGTCCCCGCTGGTCAGCGAGGAGTACGTGGCCGACAACGACGGGCAGTGCCGCGCCATTCTCGTGCACAGCACGCGGGTCAGCGGCCTGCGCATGGCGGCCGGGATGCTGCACGAGGTCCACGGCCCGGCGCGGATGGCCGTGCGCACCGAGGCGTACCCGGATGTGGGCCGGGCCACGGTGGCGGCGGAGGTGCCACTGGGCGAGCAGTTGCACATCGTGAAGTACGTCGGATACGGCTGGTCGAGCCAGCGCTCGCGCCCCGCCGTGCATGATCAGGTCGCGGCCGCGCTCGCGCTGGCCAGGCTCGGCGGCTGGGAGCGGCTACTCGCCGATCAGCGGGCCTTCCTCGACGAGTTCTGGGCTGGCGCCGACGTCGAGGTCGAAGGTGACCCGGAGATTCAGCAGGCCGTCCGCTTCGCCCTGTTCCAGGTTCTGCAGTCCGCCGCCCGCGCCGAGGTCCGCCCGATCGCGGCGAAGGGCCTGACCGGAACGGGATATGACGGGCACACGTTCTGGGACACCGAGACGTTCGTCCTGCCCGTCCTGACGTACACCCAGCCCTCAGCGGCCGCCGATGTCCTGCGCTGGCGGCACGCCGTCCTGCCGCAGGCGCGTGACCGCGCCCGCGACCTGGGCCTTGACGGCGCGGCGTTCCCGTGGCGGACGATACGCGGCCAGGAATGCTCGGGCTACTGGCCGGCCGGCACCGCGGCCTTCCATATCAACGCGGACATCGCCCACGCCGTCATCGACTACGTCGACGCCACCGGTGATGAGAAGTTCGAGCATGAGGTCGGGGCCGAGATCCTGGTGGAGACGGCACGGCTGTGGCGGAGCCTCGGCCATCACGACGCCGAGGGGAGGTTCCGCATCGACGGGGTGACCGGCCCGGACGAGTACAGCGCGATCAGGGACAACAACGTTTTCACCAACCTGATGGCCCAGCAGAACCTCGCCGCCGCCGCCGATGCGGCGGAGAGGTACGACGATGTCGCGGAGGCCCTCGGCGTCACCACCGAAGAGGCGGCCAGCTGGCGCGATGCCGCCGCCGCCATGCTGATCCCCTACGACGATCGCCTCGGCGTGCACCCCCAGCATGAGGGGTTCACCCAGCACGCGGCCTGGGACTTCGACCGCACCCCGGAGGAGAGGTACCCGCTGCTCCTGCATTACCCCTACTTCGACCTGTACCGCAAGCAGGTCGTCAAGCAGGCCGACCTCGTGCTGGCCATGCACATGCGCGGCGACGCGTTCACCGCCGAGCAGAAGGCGCGCAACTTCGCCTACTACGAGCCGATGACCGTGCGCGACTCATCCCTGTCGGCCTGCACGCAGGCGGTGGTGGCGGCGGAGGTCGGGCAGCTCGACCTGGCCCATGAGTATCTCGCCGAGGCGGCCCTGATGGACCTGCGCGACGTGGAGCGCAACACCCGCGACGGCATGCACATGGCGTCGCTGGCCGGGGCCTGGATAGCACTCGTCGAGGGGTTCGGCGGCATGCGGGTGATGCGGGGGGCCCTCTCGTTCAGCCCGCGCGTGCCCGGCGGTATCTCCCGGCTGAGGTTCCGCATGCGCTTCCGCGGCCGGCTGCTGCGCTGCACGGTGACCCGGAACGAGGCCACCTACGAGCTGGTGGAAGGCGATTCGCTGGTCTTCTTCCACCATGGTGAGCAGCAGACCCTCGAGGACAAGCCGATCCGGCTGAAGATCCCGGCCGTCCACGCGGGCCCGCGCCCCCATCAGCCCAAGGGACGCGAGCCCATCACACGGCGCTAATGGCCGCTCACCCGGCCTGCGCCGGGTGAGCGGCCGGCGGAGCTAGGAAACCAGCGTCTTGACCGCGGAGGTCAGGTCGGTCATCGCCTTCTTGGCGTCGGCGAAGAACATGCTGGTCTTGGGGTCGTAGTACAGCTCGTTGTCCAGGCCGGCGTAGCCGTGCCCCATCGAGCGCTTGATCACGATGATGGACTTAGCCTTGTCCACGTCCAGGATCGGCATGCCGGAGATCTCGTTGCCCGGGCGGCGGGCCGCCGGGTTGGTCACGTCGTTCGCGCCGATAACCAGGGCCACGTCGGTCCGGGCGAACTCCGGGTTGATCTCGTCCATCTCCACCAGCTGCGGGTAGGGCACGTTCGCCTCGGCCAGCAGCACGTTCATGTGGCCCGGCATCCGGCCCGCCACCGGGTGGATCGCGTAGCTGACCTCGACGCCATGGTCCTCCAGGGTCTTGCCCAGCTCGGCCACGCCATGCTGGGCCTGCGCCGCAGCCAGGCCGTAGCCGGGCACGATGATCACCTTGGACGCGTAGGCCAGCTGGATGGCCGCGTCGTCGGCGGCGAGCGAGCGGACCTGGGCGTTGATCGGCCCGCCGATGGCCACGGCGCTGTCGCCGGTGCCGAACCCGCCGATGATGATGTTGGCCAGCGACCGGTTCATCGCGTCGGCCATCAGCTTGGTGAGGATGCTACCGGAGGCGCCCACCAGAGCGCCGGCCACGATCAGCGCCCAGTTCTGGATGACGAAGCCTGCCATCGCCACCGCGGTGCCGGTGAACGCGTTCAGCAGCGAGATGACCACCGGCATGTCCGCGCCGCCGATCGGCAGTACCATCATCACCCCGAAGCCCAGCGAGGCGAGCACCACGATCAGCAGCGCCGGGAGGCTGGGGGTAGTGAACAGGTACGCGCCGGAGCCGAGGGCCACGACGGCGAGCACGATGTTGAGCAGGCGGCCGCCCTTGAAGATGATCGGCTGGCCGCCGATGAAGCCCTGCAGCTTTCCGGCCGCGATGATCGACCCGGAGAACGTCACCGAGCCGATGAGCACGTCCAGCACGCTGAACACCGAGGTGGTGCCGAGGACGCTGCCCGTGGACTCGGCGTCGTAGTAGCCGTAGATCGCGACCAGCGCGGCAGCGCCGCCGCCGACCGCGTTGAACGCCGACACCAGCTGCGGCATCGCCGTCATCTGCACCCTCTGGGCCGCGAACAGGCCCACGCCGGAGCCGATCAGCGCGCCCGCGAGCAGCACGATCCAGCCGGTCGTGGTGACCGTGCCCGCATGGATCAGCAGGACGAAGGTGGCGACGACCGCGATGACCATGCCGGCCACGGCCACCTGGTTGCCGCGGCGAGCCGTCGCCGGGCTGTTCATCAGGTGCAGGCCAACCACGAACAGCACCGCTGCCAGCACGTAGACGAGCTGAATGTATCCGGCGAATCCGACGTGTCCGGTGAATCCGGTCATGACTGGCCCCTGCCTACGCCTACCTTGTCCGCCAGGCCCCTGAGGCCCTTGTGACCGTCGAGTGATTTGTGACCGTCGACTGATTCCAGTTCCGGCTGCGGTGCCTTCTTGCGGAACATCTTCAGCATCCGCCCGGTCACCACGTACCCGCCCACGACGTTCGCGCCGGCGAAGACGGCGGCCACGAACCCGAGGATGTACCCGACCGTCGTGTGCGCCGTCACCCCTATCAGCAGGGCGCCGACCAGCACGATGCCGTGGATCGCGTTGGTCGCCGACATCAGCGGCGTGTGCAGCGTGGCCGGGACCTTCCCGATGACCTCGATGCCGATGAGCAACGCGAGGATGAAGATGGTCAGGTCAGTCAGTAGTGCTGCTGACATCGGCCACGCCTCCCTTGGTGAGCGTTTGTGCGGGCAGCAGGCGGGCGACCGCCTCGTTCACGACCCTGCCGCCGTGCGTGATCACCACGCCGGCCTGGATCTCGTCGGTCGTGTCGATGGCGAGCGCTCCGTCAGAGGTCATGTGCAGCAGCAGCGCGGAGATGTTCCGCGAATAGGCGTTCGATGACGCCGTGGGCACGGTGGCGGGCAGGTTGTCCGCCCCGATGATCCTGACCCCGTTGCCGGTGACGACCGTCTCGCCAGGCTGGGATCCGGTCACGTTGCCGCCGAGCGCGCTGGCGCCCATGTCCACGATGACCGAGCCGGGCGACATCGCCTTGAGCGCGTCGTCGGTGACCAGCAGCGGCGGCCTGCGCCCGGGCACCTGGGCAGTGGTGATTACCACGTCGTGCCGGGCGATGTGGCCGGCCAGCTCGTCCTGCTGGGCCTGCCGTTCCTCCGCGGTCAGCTCGCGAGCGTAACCACCCTCGCCCGCCGCGCTTTCCACCGAGGTCAGCTTGATGAACGTGGCCCCGAGCGACTCGACCTCGCCCTGGGACGCGGGCCGGACGTCGTAACCGCTCACGACCGCGCCGAGCCGCCGCGCCGTGCCGATCGCCTGCAGGCCGGCCACGCCCGCGCCGAGCACGAGGACCTTAGCGGGCGGGGCGGTGCCCGCCGCGGTGATGAGCAGGGGGAAGAACCGGCCGAACGCGCTGGCGGCGACCAGTACCGCCTTGTACCCCGCGACGTTGGCCTGCGAGGTGAGCGCGTCCATCGTCTGGGCCCGGGACAGGGTGCGGGGCAGCCCGTCCAGGCTGACCGCGGTGACGCCGCGGTCGGCCAGGTCGCGCGCCAGCCCCGGGTCGATCAGCGTGGACAGCATCCCCACCACGGTCTGCCCGGCCCGCATCCGCGCGATGGCCTCGGGGTGCGGCCGGGTCACGGTGAGGATGACGTCGGCCCCTTTGTAGAGCTCGGCGGTACTGACGATGGCCGCTCCCGCCTGGGCGTAGGCGCTGTCGGGGAACCACGCCGCCGCACCAGCCCCGCTTTCCACGAGCACCTCGGCGCCGGCCTTGGTCAGCTTCGGTACCGTCTCCGGCACCAGCGCGACCCGTCTTTCACCCGGCGCGTTTTCCTTGACAACAGCTACCTTCATGCGGGACCTCGCTCCGTATGGCCGGGCCAGCTCCTGAGTCGTGACCAGTTGACAATTTCAACGGGCCGGGCGGGATGTTTCGGTACCATCGCCCTTCCAGGGCATCCCGTTGCCCGCCGGCCCATTAGCAGCGACCATATGACAGCGGATCAGGGGCGCGACAGATGCCCTGCGTCATGCCGCTTCGGGACCAAAGTCCGGTCCGGTGGTCCCTAGTGTCCCGTACGCCGCCAGGGCACCCTTTTGCGGCTCCCGGGAGGTGCCCGGCGCCCAGCGGGCGGTCGCTCAGCCGTCGGCTATCAGCTCGCTGACCTTGTCGCCCGCGCTGACCACGGCGGCCGCGTGCAGCCGTCCGGGTGAGCGCGTCAGCCGCTCGATCGGGCCCGACACCGACACGGCCGCGACGACCCGGCCACCCGCGCCGCGCACCGGGGCGGATACCGAGGCGACGCCCGGCTCGCGCTCGGCCACGCTGGCCGCCCAGCCCCGCCGCCGCACCTGGGCCAGCATCGTGGCACTGAACTTGGCGCCGCGCAGGCCCCGGTGCATGCGTTCCGGGTCCTCCCAGGCGAGCAGCACCTGCGCCGCGGACCCGGCCGTCATCGGCAGCGCCGCGCCGACGGGCACGGTGTCGCGCAGGCCGCTGGCGCGCTCGGCGGCGGCGGCGCAGATCCGCGCGTCCGCCTGGCGGCGGTACAACTGCGCGCTCTCACCGGTCACGTCCCGCAGGTAGCCGAGGATCGGCTGGGCGACCGACAGCAGCCGGTCCTCGCCGGCCGCCGCGGCCAGCTCGGCGATCCGCGGCCCGAGGACGAAACGGCCCTGGGCGTCGCGGGCCACGAACCGGTGGTGCTCCAGCGCGACGGCGATCCGGTGCGCCGTGGGCCGTGCGAGGCCCGTCGCGCTGACGAGCTGCGCGAGCGAAGCGGGGCCGGCCTCCATGGCGTTCAGCACCGAAACGGCCTTGTCCAGTACGCCGACTCCGCTAGAGTTGTTCATGTCTTGATACTGCCGTCTCGCTATTCGAGATGCAACCGGAAACGCCTGAAGTGGCGCCGGCCGCTTCCTGATCGGGAAATTGTCTGCGATGAGGAACTGGCCGCAGCGGCCGAAGGGCCGGAAGAGAGGGCGCAATGGGCCGCACGCTGGCCGAGAAAATCTGGGATGCCCACCTGGTCCGCAGCGCGGAGGGTGAGCCTGACCTGCTCTACATCGACCTGCACCTGGTGCACGAGGTGACGAGCCCGCAGGCGTTCGACGGGCTCAGGATGGCTGACCGCACGGTGCGCCGCCCCGACCTGACGATCGCCACCGAGGACCACAACGTCCCGACCACGGGGATCACCGGGCCGGGGGTGCCGCTGGACGGCCCGTTCAGCCCGGTCACCGACCCGGTGTCGCGGACCCAGGTCGAGGCGCTGCGCAAGAACTGCGCCGAGTTCGGCATCCGGCTGCACCCGATGGGGGACGCCGGCCAGGGCATCGTGCACGTCATCGGCCCGCAGTTGGGGCTGACCCAGCCCGGCATGACGATCGTCTGCGGCGACTCGCACACCAGCACGCACGGCGCTTTCGGCGCGCTGGCGTTCGGTATCGGTACCAGCGAGGTGGAGCACGTGCTGGCCACTCAGACGCTGCCGCAGATCCGGCCCAGGACCATGGCCGTCACGGTCGGCGGGCGGCTCCCGTTCGGGGTGACGGCCAAGGACCTGATCCTCGCGATCATCGCCAAGATCGGCACCGGCGGCGGCCAGGGCTACATCGTCGAGTACCGCGGCGAGGCCGTGCGCAGCCTGTCCATGGAGGGCCGCCTCACGGTCTGCAACATGTCGATCGAGGCGGGCGCGCGGGCCGGGCTGGTGGCGCCGGACGAGGTCACCTTCGGCTACCTGGAGGGCAAGCCGCACGCACCGCGGGGCGCCGGGTGGGAGGCCGCGCTGGACTACTGGCGCTCGCTGCCGACCGACGCCGACGTGACCTTCGACCACGAGGTCACGCTGGACGCCACCCAGCTCACGCCGTACGTGACCTGGGGGACCAACCCGGCACAGGCCGCCCCGCTGGCCTCGTCGGTACCGGACCCCGCGGCCATGGCCGACCCGGGCGAGCGCGCCGCCGCCGAGCGGTCGCTGCGGTACATGGATCTCGCGCCGGGCACCGCGCTGACCGATATCTGCGTGGACACGGTCTTCGTCGGCTCGTGCACCAACGGCCGGATCGAGGACCTGCGCGCGGCGGCCGGGGTGCTGCGCGGCCGCAGGGTCAGCGAGGGCGTCCGGATGCTCGTCGTGCCGGGCTCCATGGCGGTCCGGGCGCAGGCCGAGCAGGAGGGCCTGGACGCCGTGTTCACCGCCGCCGGCGCGCAGTGGCGGGCGGCCGGCTGCTCGATGTGCCTGGCCATGAACCCGGACAAGCTGTCCCCGGGCGAGCGCAGCGCATCCACGTCCAACCGCAACTTCGAGGGACGCCAGGGCAAGGGCGGGCGCACCCACCTGGTCTCCCCCGAGGTGGCCGCCGCGACCGCCGTCACCGGCCGCCTGACCGCCCCCGCCCACCTCTGACCGGCCCAGCACCCGGGCGTAAGGAGAACAACATCATGGAGCCGTTCATCTCGCATACGGGGCGTGTGCTGCCGTTGCGGCGGAGCAACGTCGACACCGACCAGATCATCCCGGCGGAGTACCTGAAGCGCGTCAGCCGCGCCGGGTTCGGCGACGGGCTCTTCGCCGCGTGGCGCGAGGACCCCTCGTTCGTCCTCAACCAGCCTGCCTACGAAGGAGCGACGATCCTCGTCGCGGGCACCGACTTCGGTATCGGGTCCTCGCGCGAGCACGCCGTGTGGGCGCTGGTCGACTATGGCTTCCGCGTCGTGATCGCGCCGCGCTTCGGCGACATCTTCCGCAGCAACGCGACCAAGGCCGGGCTGCTGCCGGTCCGACTGCCGGAGGAGACGGTCGCCGCGCTGCAGGACGCGGCGGAGGCGGACCCGTCCGCTGAGGCCATTGTGGACCTTGAGGCGCGTGAGGTTCGTCACGCGACGGTGCCCATCAAGGCCCCGTTCGAGATCGACGACTACACCCGGTGGCGGCTCATGGAGGGCCTCGATGACATCGGCCTGACCCTGCGCTGCGCCGACGACATCGCCCGCTTCGAGGAGGGACGCCCCGGCTGGCTTCCGGTGACGGCCTGAGGCGTCAGCCAGGAAAGACCGGAAGGCCGGTTACGTCACGTGACGGCCGGTTACATGCCAGATCCGGGCGCGATGACCGGCTTTCTGAAACAGACCGAAACTATTGCCGGTTCTGTCCCCATTACCCCCCGTCAGGCCGTTAATGTGGGATCCGCCCGGCCAGGAATCTCAGTTCTGGCCGGTTAGGGTCCCGACACGCCGGGCAATGTTGGCCATGGTTATTGTGTAACGGCGTTGGATCGCCTACTTTCGGGCAGGTCAGAGGTCGCGCGCTCTCGGGTGCAATGTCCGCGCGACCTCCCGTGGGGGAACCGCAGGAGTGAGATATGAACAAGCGTGATCTGATTGACGCGATCTCGGGCCGGCTGGGGGACAAGAAGTCCGCTACCGAGGCCGTGAACGCCGTCCTCGACGCCATCCAGGACGCGGTTGCAAAGGGTGACAAGGTCGCGATCACCGGCTTCGGTGTCTTCGAGAAGAGCGAGCGGCCGGCGCGTACCGCCCGCAACCCCGCCACCGGGGCGACCATCGAGGTGCCCAAGTCCTCGGTGCCGAAGTTCCGCCCCGGTGCGGACTTCAAGGCGCTCGTCAACGGCGAGAAGAAGTAACTTCGGGCCAAGCACCCGGCTCCCGGTGCGGCACGGGCCGGCTGCCAGCAGCCGCCCGTGCCGCCTGCGGGCGCTGAGAGCCGGGCGGTCCTACGGCGTGAGCCCTCCCGCGCGGGTTACGGCGGGCGGCGTCCGCATCAACGCAGCCCCGGGCGCTTGCCCAGGGCGGTCTGGATGATCCTGTCCATGAGCTGTGGCAGTGCAAGCCCGGTGGCCGCCCACATCTTGGGGAAACCAGAGGCAGGCGTCATCCCCGGCATCGTGTTGATCTCGTTGACCAGGACCTGCCCGCCGGGCGTGTAGAAGAAGTCCACCCGGGCCAGGCCCTCGCAGGAGATCGCGTCGAACGCCGCGCAGGCCAGCCGCCGGACCTCCGCGACCGCCGGGTCGGGGATGGGAGCCGGGATGATCATGCTGGTCTCGTCGGCGAGGTATTTCGCCTCGAAGTCGTAGAAGTCCGCGCCGCCGCCGACCATGACCTGGCCGGGCGCGCTGGCTTCGGGCGGCCCTCCGCCGGTGCCCTCCAGGACGGCGCACTCGATCTCCATGCCGCCGATCGCGGCCTCGACCAGGACCTTGGGGTCGTGCTCGCGTGCCGTCTCGATCGCCCGCTCGAGTTCGGCCGCATCGCGTGCCTTCGACGTCCCCACGCTTGAACCGCCCCGGGCCGGCTTGACGAAGACCGGCCAGCCGAGCTCGGCGATGTCGTCGAGCAGGCGCTTGCGTTCCGGGCCGGCCGTGGCCGCGCCCGGCGCCGCCCGCGCGTCCGCGGGTGCGGCGGCCCAGTCACGGTCGCGGACCACCACGTACGGCCCGATGGGCAGGCCGTGCGCGGCGAAGATCAGCTTCATGTACTCCTTGTCCATGCCGGCCGCGCTGGCGAAGACACCCGCGCCGCAGTACCGCGCGCCGGTCATCTCCAGCAGCCCCTGGATCGTGCCGTCCTCGCCATAGGCACCGTGCAGCAGCGGCAGCACGACATCCACCGCACCGAGATCGCGGGGCACGTCGCCCGGGCTCAGCACGGTCAGGCCGCCCGAGGCACCCCCCGGCCGCGCCGCGATCTGCGCCCCCGGGGTGGCGAAGGCGTCCACCGACGGCAGCTCGCCGCCGCGGCCGATCGCGAGCCGCTGCGGATCACCGGGGACCTGGAGCCACCGGCCGTCCCGCGCGATGCCGATGGGCACGACCTCGTACCGGGCCGGATCGAGGGCGGGCAGCACGTATGCGGCGCTCGCGCAGGAGATTGAATGCTCCGAGCTCCGGCCGCCGAAGACCACCGCCACCCGGGTCTTGCGTTGCTCGTTCACGCTGTTCCTCCGCTCGCGTCCGCCAGGGGTTGATCGCCGGCCCGCGAGCGGCCGGCCTGCCGGCCCGTGCTGGCTGATCAGGGCCGGCCCAGACAATCCAGTGCCAGGTAGGCGTCGGAGATGAGGTCTTCGGCGTCCTGAAGTCCAATGGAGAACCGTACCGCGCCCGGGTCGATGCCCGCACTCCCCAGCGCCCGGCGCGGGCCCCGGGCGCGGGCTCACCGTCTACGACCCGTACCATTCCGGCTTCGCCGAGCGTGAGGCGAGCATGACCGCGGCCTCGCCGACCGGCAGGCCCTCATGCATGACCGCCGCCATGACCTCGCTGATGGGCATCTCCACGCCGTGCTTGCGCGCGAGGGCGAGCACGGACTCCGACGATTTCACACCCTCGGCGACCTGGTCGCTCATCGCGGAGGCCGCGGCGACGGACATTCCGCGGCCCACGTTCTCGCCGAAGGTCCGGTTCCGTGACAGCGGCGAGCCGCAGGTCGCCACCAGGTCGCCCAGGCCGGCCAGCCCCGCGAAGGTCTGCGCGGACGCGCCGAGGGCGGCGCCCAGCCGGGCGATCTCGGCCAGCCCGCGCGTGATCAGCATGGCCCTGGTGTTGTCGCCGAGGCCCATCGCCACCGCCATGCCGACGGCCAGGGCGATGACGTTCTTGACCGCCCCGCCGAGCTCGCACCCGACCACGTCGGTGTTGGTGTAGGGCCGGAAATAGGGGGTGTGGCAGGCCTGCTGCAGGCGGAGCACGGCCCGCTGGTCCGCGCACGCGACGACGGTCGCCGCGTACTGCCGCTGGGCGATCTCACGGGCCAGGTTCGGCCCGGAGACGACGCCGATCCGGTCGGCGGGGGCCTCCAGCACGTCGGTGATGACCTCACTCATCCGCTTGCACGTATCGAGCTCGATCCCCTTGATCAGGCTGACGAACTGTGCGCCGGCCGGGATAAACGGCGCCCAGCGGCGCAGGTTCTCCCGCAGCGATTGCGCGGGCACAGCGAATATTACGAGGTCAGCACCGTCTAGTGCCGCCGCGGGGTCGGCCGCGGCGCGCAGCTCGGCGGTGAGGGGGATGCCGGGCAGGTAGTCGGGATTCTCATGCCGTTCGTTGATCGCCCAGGCCAGTTCCGGCCGCCGGCAGCAGACGACGGACGGCGTTCCGGCATCGCAGAGCACCTGGCCGAATGTCGTCCCCCACGATCCGGCCCCCATGATGGCCGCCTTCACGTCGGGCGGGCCTCCGCCTCCGGCCCTCCGGCCGGTTCGTCGCTCGCCTCCGGCTCCGCGGCCGGGTCGCTGCTGCCGGGGGTGGGGCTCCCGGCCGGGTCCGTTCGGCTGATCGGTGCCCTGCCTGCCGTGGCGGGATCGTAGGGGACGGCGGGTGGCGTCTCCCCGCGCAGGCCCGCGAGCAGGGCCGTCACGTCCGCCATGACGACGTCGGTGGCCGCGCGCAGCGTCGTCGCGTTCAGCGGCTGGCCACGGAACGCCGACAGATCGACCGGCGGCCCGGCGATCATCCGGACCGTCTTGCGCGGGAACAGGTGCGGTCGCGTCGTCCCGTAGGGCAGGACGTGCTGGGCGCCCCAGTGTGCGATCGGGATCACCGGCGCGCCGGTTGCCAGCGCGAGCCGGGCCACGCCGGTCCTGGCCTTCATCGGCCACAGATCGGGGTCACGCGAGGCCGTGCCCTCCGGGTAGACGACGACGGCCTGATTGTCCCGGATGGCCCGCTCGGCGTCCCGGAGGACGAGCGCGGCATCGCCGCGATTACGGTAGACGGGAAGCTGGCCGAGCTTGCGCAGGACCGGGCCGATGATCTTGACGTTGAACACGGAGGATTTGATGAGAAAGGTGGGGTAGCGGCCCGACTCGTAGCTGAACAGCGCCACCGTGCCCCAGTCGGCGTACGACAGGTGGTTGGGGGCCAGGATTACGCCCCCTTCCCGGGGGAAGTGCTCGCGGCCTTCCATTTTCTGCTTGATCAGGGCGTGCAGCAGCGGTTGCAGCAGCAGAGCGGAGAAGCGCCGCCAGCCGGGCGAGTAGTTTCGCTCCCGCTTGCTCATGGGGCGAGGCTTCCGGTCTTCATCAGGTCAGTCTCCTGGTTGAGGTGGTTCAATGTCGAGGCAGGATCATACGTATGCCCGATAATGCCCCGTTCCCGTGGGCGGTGGTGGTCCCCGTCAAGGTACTTGCCCGCGCCAAGTCCCGGATCGCCCCCCTCGCCGGGCCGCGCCGGGCCGAGCTGGCCCTGGCCATGGCGTCGGACACGGTCCGCGCGGTCGTCGCGTCGCGGGCGGCCGGTCAGGTCATTGTCGTCACCGACGACCTGGTCGCGGCGGGGGAGTTGTCCGCGGTGGGCGCGACGGTGGTGCCGGACGAGCCGCGGGCGGGGCTGAACGCGGCCCTGAGCCACGGGGCGGCGTGCGCGGAGCGGTTCTGGCCGGGCTCAGCGCTGGCCGCGCTGTCCGCCGATCTGCCCGCGCTGCAGACCGGCGAGATCGACCTGGCGCTCCGCGCCGCGGCCTTGTGGGCGGAGGCGTTCGTGCCCGACCTGCAGGGCTCGGGGACAACCCTGTACACGGCGGCGCCGGGCGTGCCGTTCAGGCCGGGGTTCGGGCTGGAGTCCAGGCGGCGGCACGCCGAGGCCGGTGCCGCCGAGCTGCTGCTGCCGGGCATCGCGGGACTGCGCCAGGACGTGGACACGCCGGAGGACCTGCGTGCCGCCACCCGGCTCGTGCTGGGGCCCCGGACGGCCGCCCTCGCCGCGGAACTCCTCCGCGCGGCCGGCTAGCGCGCTCGGCGCACGCCGACGGACGCGCTAGATGTAGACGACGGGGCACGTCAGGGTGCGCGTGATCCCCTCGACGGACTGGATTCCGGAAGCGACGAGCCTGCCCAGCTCGTCAACGTTGTCCGCTTCGGCCCGGACGATGACGTCATAGGGCCCGGTTACATCCTCCGCCTGGGTGACCCCGACAATTTTGGCGATCTCCTTGGCGACATCGGCAGCCTTGCCTACCTCCGTCTGGACCAGGATGTATGCCTGAACCATGACGTCCTCCATGGGCACAGTAATCGACAGTGAAAATTGCCCGGAGAAGCCACGCTACCTTAGTTCGCAAGGCCCTTCGCAGGGCGAGATCATCTGATTTGAGCGCTGGCCCGGACTCGTGAGTAAGCGGCGCCGGCGAAGCCGGGAGGGCACCATTGGCGCGGGGTGATGGCCACCCGGCCGGCCCGGGTGAGCGCCTGGGCGCGGGCGGCGGGGGCGAGGGGCGCGTCGTCCGGGACCCGGGCGAGCGCAGTATCGGCGACCTGGGCGAATTCGGGCTCATCGCCGCGATGGCGGCACGGATGCGGCCGGGCCCCGGGACGGTGGTCGGGATCGGTGACGATGCCGCGGTGCTCACCGCGCCCGACGGCCGGGTCGTCGCGACCACGGACTTCCTGCTGGAGGGACGGCACTTCCGCCGGGACTGGGCCGGCCCGGCGGACATCGGGCACCGCGCCGCGGTGCGCAGCCTGGCCGACGTCGCGGCCATGGGCGCCGTGGCGACCGCGCTCCTCGTCGCCTTCGCCGCCCCCCCGGGCCTGCCGGCGGCGTGGGCGCTCGGCGTGGCGGACGGCCTCGCGGCCGAGTGCGCCCGCGCGGGCGCGTCGGTCGCCGGCGGTGACGTGGCCCGGTCCGACTCCGTGCTCCTGGCCGTCACCGGCCTCGGTGACCTGCAGGGCAGGGACCCGGTGACGCGCTCCGGCGCCCGGCCCGGCGATGCCGTGGCGGTCGCGGGCCCGCTGGGCCGTTCGGCGGCGGGCCTGGCCCTGCTGCAGGCCGGCCTCGCGGACCCGGCCCGGCCCGGGGACCCGGCCGAGCTCGCGGGCCCGGCCCCGCCCGTGGACCCACCGCGGCCCGTGGAGCTGGCCGGGCTGATCGCGGCGCATCTCCGGCCCGCCCCGCCGTATGAGGCCGGCCCCGAAGCCGCCACCCTCGGCGCCACCGCCATGATCGACATCAGCGACGGCCTGGTCGCCGATCTCGGGCACATCGCCGGCGCGAGCGGCGTCGCCATCGACGTGCGTACCGCCGCCCTGGACACCGCGCCGCTGGAACCGGCCGCGCGTGCCATCCGGACCAGTGCCCCCGGCGGGGCGAATCCGGGCCCCGCCTCCGGGCCGACGGTCCTCGGCTGGGTGCTGACCGGGGGCGAGGATCACTCGCTGGCGGCCACGTTCCCGCCTGGGGTGATGCTCCCGGGCCGATGGTCGGTGATCGGCGCGGTCCGCGAGGGGCGCGGCGTCCTCGTCGACGGCCACGCCTACCGGGGCGCCCCCGGCTGGGACCACTTCCGCTGACCCGGGTCCCACCCGTGCCTCACCACGACCAACGGGACCGGTTTGTGTGCAAATTCTGCGACAACCCGTTGAACCCGCGCAGCAGAAACTGCACACGTACCGGGCCAGCCGCGCTCCGGTCCCGGGGACGGGTCCGGCAGCGGGGCAAGGGGTTCTAAGGTGGGGGGATGGGTGGCTCGGTGACACCGCCGTGTGTGCTGACGATCGCTGGATCCGACTCGTGCGGGGGAGCCGGAATCCAGGCCGACCTGAAGACGATGCACGCGCTGGGCGTGTACGGCACGAGCGTCGTCTCCGCCGTCACCGCGCAGAATTCGGTGGGCGTGCAGAACTTCTGGGAGCTCCCGCCGGAGGCGGTCCGCGCCCAGCTCGAGTCCGTCCTGTCCGACATTCCGGTGCAGGCGATCAAGACGGGCATGCTGGCGTCCAGCGCGATCGTCAGCGTCGTGGCGGAGGTGCTCGCGGGCGTCCGCGTTCCGCTGGTCATCGACCCCGTGGCGGTGTCCAAGCACGGTCATTCGCTGCTGATGCCGGGCGCAGGCGACACGATGCGTGCGTCGCTGCTGCCGCTGGCGACCGTCGTCACGCCGAACCTCGACGAGGCCGAGCAGCTCACCGGGATCAAGGCGGGCGATGAGGACGGCATGGGGGCAGTGGCCCGGGTCATCAGCGCGCTCGGGCCGCGCTGGGTTCTCGTCAAGGGTGGCCATCTCGCCGGTGACCCGGTTGACGTGCTCTTCGACGGGACACGGACGTGGCGTTTTGCCGGGGAGCGGATCGCCACCCCGCACACCCACGGGACCGGCTGCACGCTGGCCTCGGCGATCGCGTCCTACCTGGCCCTCGGTGCGGACGTACCGGACGCGGTGGCGCGCGCGCGCGAGTACGTGACGGGCGCGATCCGCGCCGGGTTCCCGCTCGGCGCCGGAATCGGCCCCGTCGACCACGCCTGGCGGTCTCGCGGCCAGGCCGGCTAGCGGGCCGCGACAGCCGAACGTACCGGAAAGCCGCCCCCCGATGCCGCTGGGGCCCAGCGCAGGCACCACGCCTGCGAGACGGCCAGACACCGGGACGGCCAGACACAACAATCCCGGGCGCACGGCGCGCCCGGGATGCGAGGTGCGGTTCTCTAGCGGACGACCTTGCCCGCCTTGATGCACGAGGTGCACACGTTCATGCGCTTGGGCGTGCGACCGACCATGGCGCGGACGGTCTGGATGTTGGG
>Ga0335085_10003220_pt1 | contig 28725 bp, 27 predicted proteins | sample Lox_Sample_45_FD_206712 | JGI IMG/M metagenome (GOLD analysis project Ga0335085, IMG submission 206712) | Soil microbial communities from Loxahatchee National Wildlife Refuge, Florida, United States - Lox_Sample_4.5 | ecosystem: Environmental > Terrestrial > Soil > Wetlands | place: USA... | reverse complement strand
CCGGACCTCAGCGCCGACGAGATCGCGCGCACCGACTTCGGCACCTACACCGCCGACCAGTTCCTCGACGACATGGCGCGCGTCACCGAGTACCGCTGCGACCCGGACCTCACCGAGATCCTGGTGAAGCGCAGCCTCGATACCGTCGCCTGGATGCGCTCCAAGGGCGTGCGCTTCACCGCGGCCTGGGGACGGCAGGCGTTCAACATCGGCGGCCGGTTCAAGTTCTGGGGCGGGCTGACCGTGGAGGCGGTGGGCGGGGGGCCGGGGCTGGTCGAGTCGCTCACCACGGCGGCGAAGAAGAACGGGATCGATGTCTGGTACCAGGCGCGCGCCACGCGATTGATCGCCGACGATTCGGGGGTGCAAGGGGTTGTCGTTCGTCACAACGGAAAAACTGAAGAAGTAGGGTCAAAGGCCACGGTACTCGCTGCCGGAGGCTTCCAGGCCAACCCGGAGTGGCGCGCGCGCTACCTCGGGCCCGGCTGGGAGCTCGCCAAGGTGCGCGGCACGCGCTTCAACACCGGCGACGCGATCCGGATGGCGCTCGAGATCGGCGCCGCGCCGGTGGGCAACTGGTCCGGCTGCCACGCCGTGGCCTGGGAGCGCAACGCCCCGGAGTTCGGCGATCTCGCCGTGGGCGACCAGTTCCAGAAGCACTCCTACCCCTGGGGCGTCTACATCAACGCGTCGGGCCGGCGCTTCGTGGACGAAGGCGCGGACTTCCGCAACTACACCTATGCCAAGTACGGGCGGGTGGTCCTCTCGCAGCCGCGGCAGTTCGCCTGGCAGATCTTCGACGCCAAGGTGAAGGCGCAGCTGCGCGACGAATACCGGATCCGCCAGGTCACCAAGGTGACGGCGGGCACGCTGGAGGAGCTCTGCGCGAAGCTCGAGGACACCGACGGCAAGGCGGCGCTGGAGGAGCTGAAGGCCTACAACGCCGCGGTGCGCCAGGACATCCCGTTCAACCCGAACGTGAAGGACGGCCGGCGCACCGAGGGCCTGGCGATCCCGAAATCGAACTGGGCCAACACGCTCGACACGCCGCCGTTCGAGGCCTACGCGGTGACCTGCGGCATCACGTTCACCTTCGGCGGGCTGCGCATCAACACCGATGCCCAGGTGCTCTCCACCGACGGCGAGGCCATCCCCGGGCTGTGCGCCGCCGGCGAGCTGGTCGGCGGCATCTTCTACTTCAACTATCCCGGCGGCACCGGGCTCACCAACGGCGCGGTGTTCGGCCGCATCGCTGGCGGCACCGCGGCGCGCATCGCGCAGGGCTAGCGTGTTCGACGTCGCCGCAGCCCTGATGCAGGGCATGCTGTCGCTGCTCCTGTTCGCTGGCGCCCTGCACGTCGATCTTTCCGAGTTGCGCCACTGGCGCTGGCAGGTGGGGAGCCTCGCGCTGGCCGGCACGCTCGCCTCTACCGTACTGGTCGGGCTCGCGCTCTGGGGCGTGCTGCCGCTGCTCGGGCATCCGCTGCCGCTCGCGCCCTGCCTGCTCTTTGGCGCGCTGATCTCGCCGACCGATCCGATCGCCGTGATGGGGATCCTGCGCTCGGCGGGCGCGCCGAAGAGCCTCGAGACGGTGATCACGGGCGAATCGCCGTTCAACGATGGCGTCGGCGTGGTGCTGTTCGCGCTACTCGCGGGCCTGCAGCATGGCGTGGAGGGGCTCAGCATCGCCCACGGCGCGCGCCACGCCGTGCGCTCCAGCGGCGCCTGACGCGGAAAAGAAAAGGCCCGAGGTAGTCGCCTAGGCTCGGGCCGCGCGTTCCGGGAGGAGGAGGGAGAGACCGGAACGCCTGAGACGAACGGTACGCCCGCTGCGCCGGCGGCGCTGTGAGCTATTTCCTGCTTTCGCCCCCGTTTCGACAGCCGGCCGGCCATACTGGACAGGCGGCAGGTGTCACACCCTGGTCACACAGTCGGTTGTAGGATCGCGCTGCGGTCCCGGGCCGGCTCCTCCGCCCGCGCGGCCGCACTGACGGCCCCAGCCTCGGGATGCGACGCGGGGCCTTCTTTTCGGAGTTGGTGGAGGCGGCGGGAATCGAACCCGCGTCCGCAAGCCTTCCGCAGTCAGGACTACATGCTTAGCCTGGTGGTTTGGATCTCGCCTCGCGCCCGCCCACCGGCAGGCTGACGTCCGGCCAGCCGCTTCGACGGATCCCCGGGGCCAAGCGGCCAGACCCCGGAGAGAGGCTGGTGAAAATGACGCTGCACCCTCTTTCGAGGGCCTAGCCCACCAGCAGGCTAGTGCAGCGTCTCGCGGGTATTAGGCCGCGAGAGCGAAACGCTCGTCGTTGGCGTTTATAGTGTTCCAGACTGGATTTGCGAGGTCATCTGGTCCTCGGCATGCCCTGCGCTGCTTCAATGCCTGCGTCGAAACCAGGTCGCCCCCGGAATCGCTGCAGCGCGCATTATCCCATCTGTGGGCTACAGGTGCGGAATCAAGTCGAGCGGGTGCTCGATCGTCAGGTCGGCGTGCCAGTCGCCCGGCCCGCCCGAGTCGGGGTGGTGATAGCCCCATTGCACTGCGACCGGCCGCATGCCTGCGGCTCGCGCTGCCTGGATGTCGCGCAGGTCGTCGCCGAGGTACCAGCACGCCTGCGGCGCGAGCCGCAGCAGCTGGGCGGCGTGCAGCAGCGGCGCCGGATGCGGCTTGGTGTGCGGTGTGGTGTCGCCGCATACCACGCACGCGGGATCGAGCTCGAGCGATGCAACGATCCGATCAGTGAAGCGCGTCGCCTTGTTGGTGACGATGCCCCATGCGATGGAGCGCTCGCCTAGCGCCGCGACCAGTTCCGCGATGCCGGGGAAGAGCCGGGTGTGCAGGCACGTCCGCTCGCGGTAGTGCTCGAGAAACGCGTCGCGCAGCGCCGGATAGTCCGGGCTGTCCGGATCGACGCCGAAGCCGACGCGGATCAGGCCGCGCGAGCCGGCGGACGCGAACGGCCGCGCGCGCTCGAGCGGCAGGTCGTCCATCCCCTGGTCCCGCAGCAGCAGGTTGAGCGCCGCCGCAAGGTCGGGCGCCGTATCGGCCAGGGTGCCGTCGAGATCGAACAGGACCGCCCGTTCAGGCATCGCGGGCGGCGCACATCAGGTAGTTGACGCTGCAGTCGGACCCGAGACGGAACTGCTGCGTGACGGGGTTGTACGTCATGCCCTTGAGTTCGAGCGGCTGCAATCCCGCGTCCCGGCACCAGTGCGAGAGCTCGGAGGGGCGGATGAAGCGCCCATAATCGTGCGTGCCCCTGGGCAACAGCCTGAGCACGTACTCCGCGCCGATCACCGCGAACAGGTACGCCTTTGGGTTGCGGTTGATGGTCGAGAAAAAGACGTGGCCGCCGGGCTTCGCGAGGCGCGCGCAGGCTGCCACCGTGCTGGGAGGGTCCGGGACGTGCTCCAGCAGTTCCATGCAGGTCACCACGTCGAAGCTCCCAACCTTCGTTTCCGCATACTCCTCGGCCGAGGAGAGCTCGTACTCGATCCGCAAGCCGCTCTCGAGCAGGTGCAGCCTGGCGACGGCGAGCGGCTTCTCGGAAAGATCGATGCCGGTAACCGTTGCGCCGAGCCGCGCCATGGCCTCCGCCAGGATGCCGCCGCCGCAGCCGACGTCGAGCACTCGCTTGCCCGCCAGGCCGGCGTGGCCGTCGATCCATTCCAGGCGCAGCGGGTTGAGCGCGTGCAGCGGCCGGAATTCGCCCTGCGGGTCCCACCAGCGGTGCGCGAGCTCGCCGAACTTGCGCAGCTCGGCCGGGTCGGCGTTCTGCCTTGTCGTCTGCATAAATGAAAAGCCCCGCCGTGGCGGGGCTCTTCGCGCTGCGCGGGAGACCCGCCTACTTCTGGGTCCCGATGACCTCGATCTCGACGCGGCGGTTCTTGGCGCGGCCCTCGCGAGTCTTGTTGCTCGCCACGGGCTGGGTCTCGCCCTTGCCCTCCGTGTAGACGCGGTTCGGCTCGACGCCCTTGGAAACCAGGTACGCCTTGACCGCCTCGGCGCGGCGCACCGACAGCTTCTGGTTGTACGCCTTGGTGCCGATCGAGTCGGTATGGCCGATCGCGATCACCACCTCGAGGTTGATGCCCTTGATGCCGTTGACCAGGTCATCGAGCTTGGCCTTGCCCTCGGGCTTGATGACCGACTTGTCGAAGTCGAACAGCACGTCGGCCGCGAGCGTCACCTTCTTCGCCACCGGCGCGGGCTTCGGCTTCGGCTTCTCCATCGGAGCGGGCGGCGGCGGCGGCGGCGGGGGCGCGGCCTTCTTCACAAGATCCGGGTCGCACTCCTCGATTGCCATCGCGGGCGTCCAGTAGCCGGCGCGCCAGCACAGGCCAGTCGAGTTCTTCCACACCGCATTGGTGCCGGGCTCGACCCAGTAACCGTCCTTCGTCTGGGCGGCGGCGTCGATTGCAACCGCGAACAGGCCGACGCCGAGCGCGATCAGCAGCGAAAACCATGGCTTCTTGTTCATGCGTACCCCTCGATTGGGTTCCGGAAAGTACAACTCGGAAAAGGTTTTGAAATCAGGAGTCTGGCTTGCTTATTAACCTATTTTGCCACATTTGCCCGAGGGTCGACAAGCCGCGGAACGCCGGATTCTCGAGCTCGCCGCTGCGCAGGCGCCGCTCGCCGGCGACCCAGACGTCGGTGACGTTTTCGCGTCCCGCCGCATAGACCAGGTGTGACACCGGGTCGTAGCAGGGCTCGAGCGCGGGCCCCGAGAGGCGCAGCGCGGCGAGGTCGGCGGCCTTGCCGGGCAGGATCGAGCCGATGCGCGCCTGCAGGCCGAGAGCGCTCGCGCCGCCCAGCGTCGCGGCGCGCAAGGCGGCGTGCGCCGGCATCGCCGCCGCGTCACGCGCTACGGCCTTGGCGAGCAGCGCCGCAAGGCGCATCTCGCCCAGGACGTCGAGGCGGTTGTTGCTCGCGGCGCCGTCGCTCCCAAGCGACAGGGTGACGTCAGCCGCCGCAAGCTTGGCGACAGGCGCGATCCCGCTCGCGAGCTTGAGGTTCGACGACGGGCAGTGCGCCACCGACGCCCCGTGCCGCGCCAGCAGGCCGATTTCGTCGTCGCTGAGATGCACTGCGTGCACCGCGATCAGGCCGGGCCCGAGAAGTCCGAGGCGCCGCAGGCGTTCGATCGGACGCACGCCGTGCTCGGCCACGGAGCGCGCGACCTCGTCTTCGGTCTCGTGGAGGTGGATGTGCAGCGGCGCGTCGATCTCGCCGAGGATCGTGGCGATCTTGCCGAAGGTCGCGTCCGACACGGTGTAGGGGGCGTGCGGGGCGAGGCAGAACGACACCGCCGGGTGCTCGCGCCAGCGGTCGCGCAGGGCCAGCCCCTTGGCGAGGTAATCGTCCGCGTCCGAGCCGTACGCCGACGGGAAGTCGAACACGATCATGCCCAGCGACGCGCGCATGCCGGCCTCGAGCGCGGCCTCGAGCGCGGCCTCGGGGAAGAAATACATGTCGTTGAAGCAGGTGACGCCGCCGCGCAGCATCTCGGCGCAGGCGAGCAGGGTGCCGTCGCGCACGAACTGCGCCGAGACGTGGCGCGATTCCGCCGGCCAGATATGCTCCTGCAGCCAGTGCATCAACGGCAGGTCGTCGGCGAGGCCCCGCATCAGGGCCATCGCCGCGTGGGTATGCGCGTTCACCAGCCCCGGAATCAGCGCGTGCTCGGCTAGATGCTCGCGCGGGAAGCCGGGGAAACGCGCCTCGGCCTCGGCGGACGGGAGCACCGCCTCGATGATGCCGCCGCGAATTGCCACGGCGTGCTCCGGCAGCACCGCGCCGGGCGGTTCCACCGGAACCACCCAGCGCGCGCTGAGGAGAAAGTCTGAGGTGTTTTCTACTTGGGCTTGGCGTGCACTTCGACTTCGACACGCCGGTTCGGCGCCAGGCAGGCGACCAGCGCCCTGCGCTCCTTCACGTCGCGGCAGGTCGGGAACGGCTGCGAGCTGCCCATGCCGGTCTTGCCGTAGCCGGTGACGTCGATCTTGGCGCCGTCCATGCCCTTCGACACGAGGTAGTCCTTGACCGACTGCGCGCGCCTCTCCGAGAGCTTCTGGTTGAACCGCGCCGAGCCGAGGCGGTCGGTGTAACCGTTCACCACCACGAACTCGACGCCGCCGGTGGCGCCGAGCTTGGCGATCACATCCTGGTCGAGGCGGAGCTCCGCCAGCTTGTCGAGCTTCCAGCCGCCGAGCGGGAAGTGCACCGTCGAATGCAGCACCACCGGCTTGGGCGCCGCCGGCGTCGGCGCCGGCGCCGCGCGCATCGGCGGGGGCGGGGGCGGCGGCGGAGCGGCCCGCTTCACCAGATCGGGATCGCATTCCTCGGTCGCCATCGCGGGCGTCCAGTAACCGGCGCGCCAGCACAGGCCGGTCGAGTTCTTCCACACCGCGCCGCCGGTCTGCGACCAGTAGCCGTCGCCTGCCCGCGCGTCGGAGACGCCTGCGGCACCGAGCGCCGCGGAGGCCAGCGCCGCTGCGAACACCTGCCTTGTGATAGTCACCGTGCCCCTCCTCACGTGAACCCGGAACGAGCGGGCATTAGAGCACAAAACACGGCGGCTTGCAGAGTCCGCATGCTAAAATTCCACGTGCCCGCAGCGCCCGCGCCGCAGTGAAATTCCGCCGCTGAACGGCCTTCCCCCGCAAGCCGGAAAAAGAGCCGCAGAGATGGAGCAATTCGCCAAGGAAACGATCCCGGTCAGCCTCGAAGAGGAGATGCGCCGCTCGTACCTCGACTACGCGATGAGCGTGATCGTGGGGCGCGCGCTGCCCGACGTGCGCGACGGCCTGAAGCCGGTGCATCGGCGCGTGCTGTACGCGATGCACGAGTCGAACAACGTCTGGAACCGTCCCTATGTGAAGTGCGCGCGCGTGGTCGGCGAAGTGCTCGGCAAGTATCACCCGCACGGCGACACCGCGACCTACGAGGCGCTGGTGCGCATGGCGCAGGACTTCTCCATGCGCTACGTGCTGGTCGACGGCCAGGGCAACTTCGGCTCGGTCGACGGCGACAATGCCGCGGCCTACCGCTACACCGAGTGCCGCCTCGATCGCCTCGCCGCCGAGCTGCTCGCCGACATCGAGAAAGAGACGGTCGACTTCGTCGACAACTACGATGGCAAGGAGCGCGAGCCGGTGGTGCTGCCGAGCCGCATCCCGAACCTGCTGCTGAACGGCTCCTCGGGCATCGCGGTCGGCATGGCGACCAGCATCCCACCGCACAACCTTTCCGAGGTCGTCGACGCCTGCCTGCACGTGCTGCACCAGCCGCACTGCGCGATCGAGGAGGTGATCAAGCTGATGCCGGCGCCGGACTTCCCCACCGCCGGGATCATCTACGGGATCGGCGGCGTGCACGAGGGCTACCGCACCGGGCGCGGCCGCGTCGTGATCCGCGCGCGCACCCATTTCGAGGACGCGGGCAAGGACCGCCACGCGATCATCGTCGACGAGCTGCCGTACCAGGTCAACAAGAAGGCGCTGCTCGAGCGGATCGCCGAGCTGGTCACAGAGAAAAAGCTCGAGGGCATCTCGGACATCCGCGACGAGTCCGACAAGCAGGGCATCCGCGTCGTCATCGAGCTGAAGCGCGGCGAGCTGCCGGAGGTGGTGCTCAACAACCTGTTCAAGCAGACGCAGCTGCAGGACACCTTCGGCATGAACATGGTGGCGCTGGTCGACAACCAGCCGCGGGTCCTCAACCTGAAGGAGCTGATCGAGGCGTTCGTCGCGCACCGGCGCGAGGTGGTGACGCGGCGCACGGTGTTCGACCTGCGCAAGGCGCGCGAGCGCGGCCACGTGCTGGAAGGCCTCGCGGTGGCGCTGTCCAACGTCGACGAGGTGATCGCGCTGATCAAGCGGGCGCCTTCGCCGGCGGAAGCCAAGCGGGACCTGATGGCGAGGGCGTGGGCGTCCGACCTGGTCCGGGACCTCCTCGGCCAAAGCGATTTTGCAAGGTTCCGACCGGAGGGCCTCGCGGCGGAATTCGGCCTCAAGGAGGACGGCTACCGGCTCTCGGACGCGCAGGCGCAGGCGATACTCGAGCTGCGGCTGCAACGCCTCACCGGCCTCGAGCAGGACAAGATCCGCGACGAATACCGCGAAGTGATGGCGGCGATCGCCGACCTGCTCGACATGCTGGAGAAGCCAGCGCGCATCACGGCGATCATCGACGCGGAGCTGACGCGCATCAGGCAGGAGTTCGGCGACCGCCGCCGCAGCGAGATCGTAACGGTGGCCGAGGACATCTCGATCGAGGACCTGATCGCGCCGCAAGACATGGTGGTGACGTTCTCGCACGGCGGCTACGTCAAGTCGCAGCCGCTCGCCGACTACCGAGCGCAGCGCCGCGGCGGGCGCGGCCGCACCGCCGCGACCACCAAGGATGACGACTTCATCGAGCGGCTGTTCGTGGCGCACTCGCACGATTACCTGCTTTGCTTCTCAAGCCGCGGGCGCCTGTACTGGCTCAAGGTGTTCGAGGTGCCGCAGGGCGGGCGCGCCAGCCGCGGCAAGCCGGTGGTCAACATGTTCCCGCTCGAGGAGGGCGAGAAGATCACCGCGGTGGTGCCGGTGAAGGAGTTCGACGAGAACCACGTCGTCTTCATGGCGACCGCGAAAGGCACGGTGAAGAAGACGCCGCTCGCCGACTTCTCGAGGCCGCGGCCCTCAGGGATCATCGCGGTCGGGCTGGAAGAAGGCGACTACCTGATCGGCGCGGCGCTCACCGACGGCAGCTACGACGTGATGCTGTTCTCCTCCGAGGGCAAGGCGATCCGCTTCCACGAGGAGGACGTGCGGCCGATGGGGCGCCAGGCGACCGGCGTGCGCGGCATGCGCCTGCCGGAGGACGGCAGCCGGCGCGTGGTGTGCATGCTGGCGGCGAAGGACGACAAGATCACCGTGCTCACCGCCACCGAGAACGGCTTCGGCAAGCGCACCCCGATCGCCGAGTACACGCGCCACGGCCGCGGCGGCCAGGGCATGATCGCGATCCAGTCGAGCGAGCGCAACGGCGCGCTGGTCGGTGCCGTGCTGGTCGAGGACAACGACGAGGTGATGCTGATCTCGACCGGCGGCGTGCTGATCCGCACCGCGGTGGCGCAGATCCGCGAGATGGGCCGCTCGACGCAGGGCGTGACCCTGATTGCGCTCGGCGAGGGCGAGAAGCTCGCCGGCGTCGAGCGCATCGTCGAGCGCGACGAGGTCGCCGGCAACGGCGGCAACGGCGGCAGCGGCGAGGGCGACCCGGCCGCGGGCGATTCCGCCGAGCCGGCCGATCCGGAAGGGCCGACGCTGCACTGATGGCGCGGATCTTCAACTTCAGCGCGGGACCGGCGGTCCTGCCGGAGGAGGTGCTCGCGCGAGCCGGCGACGAGATGCTCGACTGGCACGGCACCGGCATGTGCGTGATGGAGATGAGCCACCGCGGCAAGGAGTTCATGTCGATCGCGGCGGAGGCCGAGAAGGACCTGCGCGAGCTGCTCGCGGTGCCCGCCAGCTACAAGGTGCTGTTCCTGCAGGGCGGGGCGCGGCTGCAGTTCGCGCAGATCCCGATGAACCTGCTGGCGGGCCGCGGCAAGGCCGACTACGTCAGCACCGGCGAATGGTCGAAGCTCGCCATCCAGGAGGCCAAGGCCTACTGCGACGTCCACATCGCCGCCTCCTCCGAGGACAAGGGATTTAGCTACGTTCCCGGATTTTCCTCGTGGAACGTGCGCAGGGACGCCGCCTACCTGCACTACTGCTCGAACGAAACGATCGGCGGCGTGGAGGTCCACGAAGTCCCGAGGATCGAGCCCGCCGGGGTGCCGCTGGTGGCGGACGCTTCCTCGCACCTCCTGTCGCGCCCGCTGGACGTCTCGAAGTTCGGCCTGATCTACGCCGGCGCGCAGAAGAACATCGGGCCGGCGGGGCTGACGATCGTGATCGTGCGCGACGACCTGCTCGGCAAGGCGCAGCAGGGCACGCCCTCCGTGATGGACTATCAGAAGCAGGCCGCGGCCGAGTCGATGCTGAACACGCCCGCGACGTACGCCATCTACGTGGCCGGGCTGGTATTCAAGTGGCTGAAGCGGCAGGGCGGCCTCGCCGCGATGGAACGGATCAATATCGAGAAGGCGAAGCTGCTCTACGACTATCTCGATCGGAGCGGCTTCTACCGCAACGCGGTGAATCCCCGGGACCGATCGCGGATGAACGTGCCGTTCACGCTGAAGGACGCCTCGCTCGATGCCGGCTTCCTCAAAGGCGCGGAGGCGCGCGGCATGGTGCAGCTCAAGGGGCACCGCTCGGTCGGCGGCATGCGCGCGTCGATCTACAACGCCATGCCGATCGAGGGCGTGCGCGCGCTGATCGACTACATGAAGGAGTTCGAGGCGAAGCATGGCTGAGGGCGGCGGGCGGCTCGAGGTCCTCGTGCTCAACCCGATCGCGCAGGCCGGCCTCGAGCGCCTGCCCGCCGCGCGCTACGCGATCGTGCGCGAGTCAAAGGCGCCCGACGTGATCCTGGTGCGCTCGGAGAAAATGCACGGCATGAAGTTCGCCGACAACCTGAAGGCGGTCGGCCGCGCCGGCGCCGGGGTCAACAACATTCCGGTCGACGCGCTGTCGCGGCGCGGCGTGCCGGTGTTCAACGCGCCCGGCGCCAACGCCAACGCCGTCAAGGAGCTGGTGCTCGCCGGCATGCTGATCGCCTCGCGCAATCTCGCCTTTGCCCTGGATTTCGTCGGCAGGCTGGAGAAAGAGGCAAATCCGGAGAAGAAGATCGAGAGCGAAAAGAAGGCGTTCTCCGGCTTCGAGCTGGCGGGGCGCACGCTCGGGGTCATCGGTCTGGGCAAGATCGGCAGCCTGGTGGCGAACTCGGGCATCGCGCTCGGCATGGACGTGCTCGGCTTCGACCCCGAGATCACGGTGGAGGCGGCCTGGAGCCTGCCGTCGCAGGTGCGCAAGGCGAACTCGATCGACGAAGTGCTGAAGGCGGGCGACTTCGTCACGCTGCACGTGCCCCTGGTGGAACGCACCCGCGGCCTGGTGAACGCGAGGAACATGGCGCAGATGCGGCCCGGCGCGGTGCTGCTCAACTTCTCGCGCGACGGCATCGTCGAAGACGCTGCGGTGCTGGAAGCGCTCGCGGCGAAGCGCCTCGCCGCCTACGTCACCGACTTTCCCACCGCGGCGCTGATCGGCCGACGCGGGGTCGTCGGGCTGCCGCACCTCGGCGCCTCGACCCGCGAGGCGGAGGAAAACAGCGCGGTGATGGTGGTCGACGAGGTGCGCGAGTACCTCGAGCACGGCACCCTGGCCAACGCAGTGAACTTCCCCGACGCCCGCATGCCGCGCGAGTCCCCGTTCCGCCTCGCGATCGCCAACGCCAACGTGCCGAGCATGCTGGCCCGCATCTCGCACGCCATGGGCAGCCGGCGCATCAACATCCACAACATGCTGAACAAGTCGCGCGGCGACACGGCTTACACGCTGGTCGACGTCGACAGCCCGGTGCCGCGGCCCGCGATCGACGAGCTGCGCGCGATCGAGGGCGTGCTTGCGGTACGCTATCTCCCGGTGGAGGACCGGTGAGCGGCAAGGACATCGCCAGGCTGCGGCGCGAGATCGATGCGCTCGACGACGAGCTGCTCGCGCTGCTGCAGCGGCGTGCCGGGCTTGCCCGCGAGATCGGCACGTTGAAGGCGGGCGGCCCGGCGTACCGGCCGGAGCGCGAGAGCGAGATCCTGGCTCGAATCGCGAAGGCGAAGGGCGATCCGGTCCCGGCGGCGAGCGCGATCGCCGTGTTCCGCGAGGTCATCTCGGCGTGCCGGGCGCTCGAGCAGCCGATCAGCGCCTCGTACCTCGGGCCGCCCGGCACCTTCAGCGAGCAGGCGGTGCGCCGGCATTTCGGCCACGGCGTGGAGGCGCGGCCGGCGCCCACCATCGACGAGGTCTTCCGCAGCGCCGAGTCGGGCGCGGCGCAGTTCGCCGTGGTGCCGGCGGAGAACTCGACCGAAGGCGCAGTGGGCCGCACGCTCGACCTGCTGCTGCTCACGCCGCTGAAGATCTGCGGGGAGGTCGAGCTCAGGGTGCGGCAGCACCTGCTGGCGAAGACCGGGGGCATGCGGGGAATCGCCACGGTGTACTCGCACGCGCAGTCGCTGGCGCAGTGCAACGGCTGGCTCAACCGCAACCTGCCGAGCGCCGAGCGCGTGCAGGTCGCCTCGAACGCCGAGGCGGCGCGCCGCGCCTCGAAGGAGAAGGGCGCGGCGGCGATCGCGGGAGAGGGCGCGGCGGCGAACTACAAGCTGAAGCTGCTGGCGCGCGACATCGAGGACGACCCGAGCAACACCACGCGGTTCCTGGTGCTGGGCGCGCTCGAGCCCGGGCCGACGGGGCGCGACCGGACCTCGCTGGTGCTGTCGGCCGAGAACAAGCCCGGCGCGGTGCACGCGCTGCTCACGCCGCTCGCCGAGAACGGCGTCAGCATGTCGCGCATCGAGTCGCGCCCAGCGCGCGCGCGCTCGGCGCTGTGGGAATACGTCTTCTTCGTCGACGTCGAGGGGCACGCGAGCGACGCCCGCGTCGCGGCGGCGCTGCAGGCGCTGCGCGCGCGCGCGCCGTTCTTCAAGGTCCTCGGCTCCTATCCGATGGCACAACCGTGAAGCCGACATCATGTTGATAGATCCCTGCGAGCTGTCCCCCTCCTACGTGCGTTCGATCGCGCCGTACCAGCCGGGCAAGCCGATCTCCGAGCTGGCGCGCGAGATGGGCCTCAAGGAGGAGGGCATCGTCAAGCTCGCCTCGAACGAGAACCCGCGCGGCATCGGTCCGCGCACGCGCGCCGCGATCGAGGCGGCGCTGGGCGAGATCGCGCGCTACCCGGACGGCAACGGGCACGAGCTGAAGACCGCGCTGGCGCGCCGCTACGGCGTCGACATGGGCGCGATCGTCCTCGGCAACGGCTCGAACGACGTGCTCGAGCTGGTGGCGCTCGCCTTCCTGGGTCCCGGCCGTGCCGCGGTGTACTCGCAGCACTGCTTCGCGGTCTATCCGCTCGCGACCCAGGCGCGCGGCGCGCGGCCGATCGCGGTCCCGGCGAAGAACTGGGGGCACGACCTGGAGGCGATGGCGGCGGCGATCGACGAGGAAACCTACGTGGTCTGGGTCGCGAATCCCAACAATCCCACGGGCACGCTCGCGCGTCCGGATGCGCTCGAGGCGTTCGTGCGCCGCGTGCCCGAGCGCGTCATCGCGGTGATCGACGAGGCCTACAACGAATACCTGCCGCCGGAGCAGAAGACCGAGACGGTGAAGTGGCTCAAGCGCCATCCCAACCTGGTGGTCACGCGCACCTTCTCCAAGGCTTACGGCCTCGCCGGCCTGCGCGTCGGCTACGCCTTCGCGCATCCGTCGGTCGCGGACATCATGAACCGCGTGCGCCAGCCGTTCAACGTCAACAGCCTGGCGCTCGCGGCCGCGGCCGCGGCGCTCGACGACATGGAGTTCGTGGCGCGCAGCTTCGCCGAGAACCTGCAGGGCATGCGCCAGGTCGAAGAGGGCGCGAAGCGCCTCGGCCTGGAGTGGATCCCGTCCCGGGGCAACTTTGTCTCGATCCGCGTCGGCAAGGCCAACGAGGTCTATCGCAGGCTGCTGAAGCGCGGCGTGATCGTGCGGCCCGTCGGCGGCGGCTACCAGATGCCGGAGCACCTGCGGGTCACCATCGGCACGCCCGAGGAGAACGAGAAGTTCCTGATCGCGCTGGCGGCGAGCCTGAAGGACTGATGCGCTTCGGCAAGGTCGCGGTCATCGGGGTCGGGCTGATCGGCGGCTCGTTCGCGCTGGCGCTGAAGCGCAAGCGGCTCTGCGGCAGCGTGGTCGGCGCCGGGCGGAGCCGGGCCAACCTGAGGCTGGCGCGCCGGCGCGGCGTGATCGACGCGATCGCGCCGGACGCCGCGCGCGCCGCGCGCGATGCCGACCTGGTCCTCGTCGCCACGCCCGTCTCGCACTTCGAGAGGATATTCAGCGAAATAGGGGGAGCGCTCAAGCCCGCCGCGGTGGTCACCGACGCGGGCAGCACCAAGCGCGACGTCGTCGCCGCGGCGCGCAAGGGGCTCGGCGTCCGGGTTTCGCAGTTCGTGCCGGCGCATCCGATCGCGGGCGCGGAGCGCAGCGGCGCGGCCGCGGCACGCGCCGACCTGTTCCAGGGCCGCCGCGTGATCCTGACGCCGCTCGCCGGCAATTCGCGCGCCTCGGTCGCCGCCGTCGAGGCGGCCTGGCGCGGGTGCGGCGCGCGCCTCGGCCGCATGACGCCGCGCGAGCACGATGCGGTGCTCGCGGCGGTGAGCCACCTGCCGCACCTGCTCGCCTATGGCCTGGTGAGCGACATCGCCGGCAGGAGGAACGCGGCGCAGTTGTTCGGCTTCGCCGCCGGCGGCTTTCGCGACTTCACCCGCATCGCCTCGAGCCATCCCGAGATGTGGCGCGACATTGCCGCCGCCAACCGGGATTTCCTGCTCTCGGAAGTCCGGGGCTTCGAAGCCGTGCTGAGGCGGATCAAGTCGCTCCTCGCGAAGGGGGATTACAGGGCGCTGGAAGCGCTTTTCGCGCGCGCGCGCGCGGCGCGCGAAAAGTGGCTGCGCGGCGGGTACGGTTGACGGCGCGGCGATGGAGCGGCTGACCCTCCCGCCGGCGCGCCGCGCGCAGGGCACGGTGCGCCTGCCGGGCTCCAAGAGCATCACCAACCGAGCGCTGCTGCTGGCCGCGCTCTGCGGGCCGGGCTCGACGGTGGTGCGCGGCGCGCTCGACTCCGACGACACGCGCATGATGATCGGCGCGCTGCAGAAGCTCAAGGTGCCGGTTCACGCGGCAGACTTCGACGCCATCCGCGTCCCGGGGCGCGCCGGGCAGTTCAGCCGCAAGAAGGACCTCTTCCTCGGCAACGCGGGCACCGCCTTCCGGCCGCTCACCGCGGTGCTCGCCTTCTCCCGCGGCCGCTACCGGCTGCTCGGCACGCCGAGGATGCACGAGCGGCCCGTCGCCGACCTGGTCGAGTCCTTGCGGGCGATGGGCGCGAAGATCGACTACCTGGAGAAGGAGGGCTTCCCGCCGCTCGCGATCCAGGCCGCGGAGATCGCGCCGAGGCAGGACGTGCGCGTGCGCGGCGGCGTCTCCTCGCAGTTCCTCAGCGCGCTGCTGATGGCGCTGCCGCTGGCCGGCGGCGGCACGGTGCGCGTCGAGGGCGAGCTGATTTCCAAGCCCTACGTCGAGATCACGCTCAGCCTGATGCGGCGCTTCGGCGTCGACATCGCGCGCCGCGGCTGGGAAAAATTCACCGTGTCGAGCGCGCAATATCGCAGCCCCGGCGAGATCCGGGTCGAGGGCGACGCGTCCTCGGCGTCGTACTTCCTCGCCGCCGGCGCGATCGCGGGCGGGCCGGTGCGCGTCGAGGGGGCGGGCCGCGACAGCATCCAGGGCGACGTGCGCTTTTGCGAGGTGCTCGAGAGGATGGGCGCCGAGGTCCGCCTCGAGGAGAACGCGATCGAAGTCCGGGGCGGCGGCACGGTGCGCGTCGAGGGGGCGGGCCGCGACAGCATCCAGGGCGACGTGCGCTTTTGCGAGGTGCTCGAGAGGATGGGCGCCGAGGTCCGCCTCGAGGAGAACGCGATCGAAGTCCGGGGCGGCGGCAGGCTCGAGCCGGTCGATCTCGACCTCAACCACATCCCCGACGCGGCGATGACCGCAGCGGTGGCGGCGCTGTTCGCCCGCGGTCCGAGCACGATCCGCAACATCGCGAGCTGGCGCGTGAAGGAGACCGACCGCATCGCTGCGATGGCGACGGAGCTGCGCAAGTTCGGGGCGGAGGTGGAAGAGGGCCCGGATTTCCTCCGAGTCGCGCCCCCGCCCCAGCTGCGTCCCGGCGTCGCCGTCGATACCTACGACGACCACCGCATGGCGATGTGCTTCTCGCTCGCATCGCTCGGCGGGGTGCCGGTGACGATCAACGACCCCGGCTGCGTCGCGAAGACCTTTCCCGACTACTTCAAGGTCTTCTCCGGCATCGTCAAGGGCTAGCCCGGCGGCGAAACCGAGCGCTTCGGCTTCAGCCCCTCGGCCTCGAGGAACCCGCCCGCGATCGCCGCGATGAGCGGGGAGTAGAACGCCGAAAAGCGTGTGAACTGGATGCTGATTTCCTCGGCCATGCCGCCTCCGCGGTTAAGATGCCACGCGATTGACCCGCACCGACAATCTACAGGCGCCGGTGATTGCCATCGACGGCCCGACCGCCTCGGGCAAGGGCACTGTCGCGAGCCTGGTCGCCGCGCGGCTCGGCTTCCATTACCTGGAGAGCGGCGCCCTCTACCGGCTTGTGGCGTACGCGGGCGGCGATCCGGTGGCGACGGCGAAGGGGCTCGAGGCGGTCTTCCGGAATGGCAAGGTTTTTCTGAAGGAACAAGAGGTTACCGATAGGCTGCGCGAAGAGGCGGTGGGTACCCGCGCCTCGGAAATCGCGGGCAATCAGGAAGTTAGAGCTGCATTGCTCGAGCGCCAGCGGGCGTTCCGCAAGCTCCCGGGCCTGGTCGCCGATGGTCGCGACATGGGTACCGTCGTATTCCCCGATGCGACTCTGAAAATCTTCCTCACAGCGAGCGTCGGGGTGCGCGCTCGCCGCAGGCATAAGCAGTTGATAGACAAAGGAATCCATGCTAATCTCGCCGCCCTTTCCCGTGACTTGGAGGATCGGGATGCGAGGGACGCCGCGAGACCGGTGGCCCCGCTCAGGCCGGCGCCCGATGCGGTGACGGTCGAGTCCTCCGGGCTCTCGATCGACGAGGTAGTCGACCGGGTGCTGCAGCTGTACCGGGAAAGGATCGGCGGGACGGCCTAGAGGTCCTCCCAGTGTGCAACCCAGCCCGCGGCGCCCGCAAGCCCGCGGCAATGAAGGTTTTTTCAAAAACTCAACCTAATGGCAAGCGTTTCCCAAGCAGTCTCCAAGAAGTCCTCGCCCGCTCCCGAGTCGTTCGCCGCCCTGTTCGAAGAAAGCCTCACGCGCAAGGAAATGCGCGTCGGCGAAGTCATCACCGCCGAGGTGGTGCGCGTCGATCAGAACTACGTCGTGGTCAACGCGGGCCTGAAGTCCGAGAGCGTCATCGCGCTCGAGGAGTTCCGCAACGACGCCGGCGAGATCGAGGTCAAGGCGGGGGATTTCGTCAGCGTCTCGATCGAGGCGCTGGAGGACGGCTTCGGGGAGACGCGCCTGTCGCGCGAGAAGGCGAAGCGCATGGCGGCCTGGCTCGAGCTGGAGAAGGCGCTCGAGAGCGGCGACAAGGTGCAGGGCGTCATCACCGGCAAGGTGAAGGGCGGCCTGACGGTCATGGTGAAGAGCATCCGTGCCTTCCTCCCCGGGTCGCTGGTCGACCTGCGCCCGGTGAAGGACACCACGCCCTACGAGGGCAAGCAGATGGAGTTCAAGGTCATCAAGCTCGACCGCAAGCGCAACAACGTGGTGGTGTCGCGCCGCGCGGTGCTGGAGGAAACCGCGGGCGCCGAGCGCGAGGCGCTGCTCGCCACGCTCGCCGAGGGCGCGGTGGTGAAGGGCATCGTCAAGAACATCACCGACTACGGTGCGTTCGTCGACCTCGGCGGCATCGACGGCCTGCTGCACATCACCGACCTCGCCTGGCGGCGCGTCAAGCATCCGTCGGAGGTGGTCAACGTCGGCGACGAGGTCACCGCCAAGGTGCTGAAGTTCGACGCCGAGAAGAACCGCGTCTCGCTCGGCCTGAAGCAGCTCGGCGAGGATCCCTGGGTCGGCATCTCGCGCCGCTACCCGCAAGGCACCCGACTGTTCGGCAAGGTCACCAACCTCACCGACTACGGCGCCTTCGTCGAGGTGGAGTCCGGCATCGAGGGCCTGGTGCACGTCTCGGAGATGGACTGGACCAACAAGAACGTGCATCCCTCGAAGGTGGTGCAGGTCGGCGACGAGGTCGAGGTGATGATCCTCGAAATCGACGAGGAGCGCCGCCGCATCTCGCTCGGCATGAAGCAGTGCATGCCGAACCCGTGGGAGGACTTCGCGCGCGAGTTCAAGAAGGGCGACCGCGTCAAGGGCCAGATCAAGTCGATCACCGATTTCGGCGTCTTCGTCGGCCTGAGCGGCGGCATCGACGGCCTGGTGCACCTCTCGGACCTTTCGTGGAGCCAGTCCGGCGAGGAGGCGGTCAAGAATTTCAAGAAGGGCGACGAGGTCGAGGCCGTGGTGCTCTCGATCGACGTCGAGCGCGAGCGCATCTCACTCGGCATCAAGCAGCTCGAGGGCGACCCGTTCACCAACTTCATCTCCGGCCACGAGAAGAACAGCGTGGTCACCGGCACGGTGAAGTCGATCGACGCCAAGGGCGCGGTGATCTCGCTGACCCCGGAGGTCGAGGGCTACCTGAGGGCGTCGGAATTCGCGCGCGAGCGCATCGACGACCTGCGCAGCGCGCTCAAGGAAGGCGACGCGGTCACGGCGATGATCATCAACGTCGATCGCAAGAACCGCTCGCTCAACCTGTCGGTGAAGGCCAAGGACGCCGCCGAGGAGACCGAGGCGATGAAGCAGCTGCGGACCGAGAACGCCGCCAGCGCCGCCGGCAGCACCAATCTCGGCGCGCTGCTGCGCGCCAAGCTGGACAAGAGCAACTCGAACCCGCAGCAATAGACCGGGCCGTCCTGACGAGACGTGGAAGGGGTCGCCATGACGAAGTCGGAACTGATTGCGCGTCTCGCGCAGCGCTACCCGCAGCTGGTGGCGAAGGACGCCGAGTACGCGGTGAAGATGATCCTCGACGCGATGACCCATTCGCTGCTCGAAGGGCATCGCATCGAGATCCGCGGCTTCGGCAGCTTCGGCCTCAACTACCGCCCGCCGCGCGTCGGGCGCAATCCCAAGTCCGGGGAGAAGGTGCAGGTGCCGGAGAAGTACGTGCCGCACTTCAAGGCGGGCAAGGAGCTGCGCGAGCGCGTCGACACGCTGGATCCGGACGCGACCATGATCATGCCGTCGCGCTCGCGCCAGGCGGCACAGTAAGCGGGGCGCGGCGCGGCGTGCCTGGTGCCGCGCGCGGTCCCGGCTCATCCTGACATGCGCTTGCTGACCTGGGCGATCCGCATTGCCCTGTTCGTCGTGCTGCTCGCGTTCGCCGCGCGCAACACCGACCCGGTGACGCTGCGCTTCTACTTCGACCTGGGGTGGCGTGCGCCGCTGATCGCGGTGCTGCTCGGCTTCTTCGCCGCCGGGGCGGCGCTCGGGGTGGCGGCGATGATCGGCGCGTGGCTGGCGCAGCGCCGCGAGATCTCGCGGCTGCGCCAGGCGGCGCGCGCGGACCAGCGCTCCCCGGGGCCGTCGCAGCCGCCGCCGGCCGAGGGCTGATGGAGTTCGAGTACTGGTGGCTGCTCGGCTTCCCGATTTTTTTCGGGCTGGGATGGCTCGCCGCGAGGATCGACATCCGCCACCTGCTGAAGGACTCGCGCGCGCTGCCCAGCTCGTATTTCAAGGGGCTGAATTTCCTGCTCAACGAGCAGCCCGACAAGGCGATCGAAGCCTTCATCGAGGTCGTCAAGGTCGACCCGGAGACCGTGGAGCTGCACTTCGCGCTGGGAAGCCTGTTCCGGCGGCGCGGCGAGTACGACCGCGCCATCCGCATGCACCAGCACCTGCTCGAGCGCGCCGACCTCGGTGCCGAGCAGCGCGCCGCGGCGCTGTTCGAGCTGGGGCAGGACTATCTCAAGGCGGGAATCCTCGACCGCGCCGAGGAGGTGTTCGGGCGCCTCGCCGAAGGCCCGCAGGCGGGCGAGGCGCGGAAGTTCCTCCTCGAGATCTTCCAGCAGGAGAAGGACTGGGCGAGGGCCGCCGACATGGCGCGCCGGCTGGAGGCCGAGACCGGGCAGTCGCGCGCGAGGGAGATTTCGCACTATCTGTGCGAGCTGGCGGCGATGGAGGCCGCGCGCTCCAGGCCGGAGGCCGCGCGCGCGCAGCTCGAGGCGGCCCTGGAGGCGAACCGCAAGTGCGTGCGCGCCAGCCTGCAACTCGGCGACCTGGAGAAGGCCGCGGGCAATGCGGGGCGCGCCATCGAGCACTGGATGCGCATCGAGTCGCAGAATCCCGCCTACCTGGCGCTGGTGGCGCCGCGCCTGCTCGCCGCCTTCGGCGAGGCCGGGCCCGGGCGCCTGGAGGAGGGGCTGCGCCTGCTGACGGGGTACCTGGAGCGCTACCCCTCGCTCGACCTGCTCGATGCGGTATTCCAGACCACGCTCGAGGCGAAGGGGGCCGAGGCCGCCTACAAGCTGGTGCGCGACGAGCTGCGGCGCAACCCGACGCTGCTCGGGCTCGACCGCCTGCTGGAGGCGCAGATCGTCGGCGCCGCGAGCCCCGACCGCCGGCGCGACCTGGAGCTGGTGCGGAACCTGGTTCACAGCCATACCCGGCGGCTGGCGCGTTACCGCTGCGAGAATTGCGGCTTCAAGGCGCGGCAATTCCACTGGCTGTGCCCGGCCTGCGGCGGCTGGGAGACCTACCCGCCGCGCCGCAGCGAGGAATTCGACCTGACGCCATGAGGGGCGCGCGATGAAGGTGAGCGTCGTGGGAACCGGCTACGTCGGGCTCGTCACCGGCGCGTGCCTCGCCGACATGGGCAACGAGGTGCTGTGCCTGGACCTCGACGCGGCCAAGGTGGCTCGGCTCAACGCAGGCCGCGTTCCGATCTACGAGCCGGGCCTGGAGCCGGTGGTGCGGCGCAATCGGGAGGCGGGACGGCTTTCCTTCGGCACCGACGTCGCGGCGAGCGTGGCCCACGGCGTGCTGCAGCTGATCGCGGTCGGCACGCCGCCCGGCGAGGACGGCTCCGCCGACCTGCAGCACGTGCTCGAGGCGGCGCGGGCGATCGGCCGCCACATGGACGAGTACCGCGTGGTCGTGAACAAGTCCACGGTGCCGGTGGGGACCGCGGACCGGGTCTCCGAGGCGATCGCCGCGGAGCTGAAGGCGAGGAAGAAGGACATCCCGTTCAGCGTGGTCTCCAATCCGGAGTTCCTGAAGGAGGGCGCGGCCGTCGCCGACTTCATGCGGCCGGACCGCATCCTCGTCGGCTCGGACGACGCGCGCGCCAGCGCGCTGCTGCGCGAGCTGTATGCGCCGTTCCAGCGCAACCACGACCGCCTGATGCTGATGAGCGTGCGCTCGGCGGAGCTCGCCAAGTACGCCGCCAACGCAATGCTCGCCACGCGCATCTCCTTCATGAACGAGCTCGCCAATCTCGCCGAGCGGCTCGGCGCCGACATCGAGGAGGTGCGGCGCGCGATCGGCGCCGACCCTCGCATCGGCACGCATTTCCTGTATCCGGGCGCCGGCTTCGGCGGCTCGTGCTTCCCGAAGGACGTGAAGGCGCTGCAGCGCATCGCCGAGGCGGCCGGCATGCCGCTGCGCGTGGTCGCCGCGGTCGAAAGCGCCAACGAGGCGCAGAAGCGCGTGCTCGGCGCGAAGATCAAGGCCCGCTTTGGCGCCGACCTGAAGGGACGCACCTTCGCCATCTGGGGCCTTGCGTTCAAGCCCAACACCGACGACATGCGGGAGGCGCCCAGCCTGGCCCTGATCGGTGACCTGCTCGCCGCCGGGGCTGCCGTCCGGGCCTACGACCCCGTCGCCGGCGACGAGGCGAGGAGAATTTTCGGGGAAGAGAAGCGGGTGGAGGTAAGGAGCGCCTCGCTGGAGGCCGTCGAGGGCTGCGACGCGCTGGCGATCGTCACCGAGTGGGCCGAGTTCCGCTCGCCGGACTTCGCCGCGATCCGCAGCGCGCTGAAGACGCCGGCGATCTTCGACGGCCGGAACCTGTACGATCCGGCCATGATGAAGACGCTCGGCTTCGAGTATTACCCGGTAGGGCGCCGCGCGTGAGGACGCGATGAAAGCGCCGGACACGCGCCGCGCCAAGGTGCTGGTGGTCGGCGACGTCATGCTCGACCGCTACTGGTTCGGCGACGCCAGCCGCATCTCGCCGGAGGCGCCGGTGCCGGTGGTGCTGTGGCGTCGGGAGGAGGTCAAGGCGGGCGGCGCGGCCAACGTCGCCGCCAACTGCGCCGCGATGGGCGCGCGCACCACGCTGCTCTCGGTGGTCGGCGACGACGCCGACGGTGCCTTGCTTTCCGGGGTCCTGGAGGCCGGCCATGTCCGCGTCAATTTCCATCGCGACAGGTCGATTCGCACCATACAGAAATTGCGCATCGTCGGAGGGCGGCAGCATCAGCTGCTGCGCGTGGATTTCGAAACCCAGCCGTCGCGCGAGGTGCTCGCGTCGAAGCTTGCCGACTTCAGGACGGCGCTGCCCTCGCACGACCTGGTCATCCTCTCCGACTACGGCAAGGGCGGCCTTACGCACATCGCGAAGATGCTCGTGATGGCGCGCGCCGCGGGCAAGAAGGTGCTCGTCGACCCCAAGGGCGACGACTGGTCGCGCTACCGTGGCGCGTACATGGTGACGCCGAACCGCGACGAGCTGCGCGTGGTGGCGGGCAACTGGAAGAGCGAGGCCGACCTGCGGCGCCGCGCGCAGGCCCTGCGCCGCAAGCTCGGGCTGGAGGCGCTGCTGCTGACGCGCGGCGAGGAGGGCATGACGCTGTACCGCGGCGCGGGCGAGCTGCGCGTGCGCGCCGAGAAGCGCGAGGTCTTCGACGTCAGCGGCGCCGGCGACACCGTGATAGCGACGCTCGGCGCCATGCTGGCGGCGGGGCAGCGCCTCGACCAGGCGGTGCGGCTCGCCAACCGCGCGGGCGGCATCTCCGTGACCAAGCTCGGCACCTCGGTGGTGACGCGCAAGGAGCTCCTGGGCTGATGCTCTACGCGGTCACCGGGGCGGCGGGGTTCATCGGGTCGCGGCTGGCGCGGGCGCTCAACCGCGCCGGCGTCAGGGAGATCCTCGCCGTCGACGATCTCGAGGACGGCGCCAAGACCTCCAACCTCGCGCCGCTCGAGATCGAGGACTACATGGACAAGCGCGAGTTCCTGGCGCGCCTGCAGGCGGGCGGGCTGGACGGCGCGCTGGAGGCAGTCCTGCACCAGGGCGCCTGCACCGACACGATGGAGCTCGACGGGCGCTACATGATGGAGAACAACTACGCCTATTCGAAGGTCCTGCTCGACTGGTGCCAGGACGAGGGCGTGCCGCTGGTCTACGCCTCGTCGGCCTCGGTCTACGGCGCCGGCGGCCGCTTCGCCGAGGCGCGCGAGAATGAGGGCCCGCTCAACCCCTACGCCTACTCCAAGTTCCTGTTCGACCAGTACGTGCGGCGCCGCCTGGACGGCGGCGGCGCGCAGGTCGCGGGGCTGCGCTACTTCAACGTCTACGGGCCGCACGAGGCACACAAGAAGGCGAAGAAGATGCACTCGATCGCGCTGCAGGCCTTCGAGCAGTACCGGGCCCGGGGCTACGTCGAGCTTTTCGCCGGCACCGCCGGCTACGGCGACGGCGAGCAGCGCCGCGACTTCATCCACGTCGACGACGCCGTGGCGGTGAACCTGTGGCTGGTGGAGAACCGAGGCGTCTCGGGCGTCTTCAACTGCGGCACCGGGCGCGCCCAGACGTTCAACGAGGTTGCGGCCGCCGTGATCAACTCGGTGGACGGCGCCGAGGCGCCGCTGGCGGCGCTGCGCGAGGCGGGGAAGATCAGGTACAAGCCGTTCCCAGCGGCGCTCGCCGGGAAGTACCAGAGCTTCACCGAGGCCGACCTCACGAAGCTGCGCGAGGCGGGCTGCGACGTCGCGTTCCGGCCGGTGGAGGAGGGGGTCGCCGAATACGTCCGCGGGCTGACGGAGGCTGCATGAACCGCACGCTCGAGGATTTCATCGGCAATACGCCGCTGGTGCGGCTGCAGCGGCTGCCGGGCGAGGAAAACCGCAGGGCGGGGAATGTCGTCCTCGCCAAGCTGGAGGGCGACAATCCGGCGGGCTCGGTGAAGGACCGGCCGGCGATCTCGATGATCCGGCACGCGGAGGAGCGCGGTACCATCAGGCCCGGCGACGTGCTGATCGAGCCGACCTCGGGCAACACGGGCATTGGCCTCGCCATGGCGGCCGCGATCCGCGGCTACCGCATGGTGCTGATCATGCCGGAGCACCTTTCGGTCGAGCGGCGCCAGACCATGCGGGCTTACGGCGCCGAGATCGTCCTGACGCCGCAGAAGGGCGGCATGGAGGGCGCGCGCGACCTCGCCGAGAAGATGGTGCGCGAGGGCAAGGGCGTGATGCTCGACCAGTTCGCCAACCCCGACAACCCGCTCGCCCACTACGAGACCACCGGGCCCGAGATCTGGCGCGACACCGGGGGGAAGATCACGCACTTCGTCTCCTCGATGGGCACCACCGGGACCATCATGGGCTGCTCGCGTTTCTTCAAGGAGAAGAACCCGAAGGTCCGCATCATCGGCTGTCAGCCGGAGGAGGGCTCGCAGATCCCCGGCATCCGCAAGTGGCCCGAGGCCTACCTGCCGAAGATCTATGACCGGGCGCGCGTCGACCAGCTGGAGTACGTAGGGCAGGCCGAGGCCGAGGAGATGGCGCGGCGCCTGGCGCGCGAGGAGGGCATCTTCGCCGGCATCTCTTCCGGCGGCGCGGCCGCGGTCGCGCTGCGCGTCGCAAGGAGCCTGAAGAACGCGGTCATCGTGACGATCGTCTGCGACCGCGGCGACCGCTACCTTTCGACCGGTGTCTTCCCCGACTGAGAAACAGGGACAGACCACGTTTTTTCGCGGAGCGAAAAAGCGTGGTCTATCCCTGCTTTCGCCATGACGCCGATCCTCGCCTTCGACATCGAGACCGTGCCCGACGTCGCGGGGCTGCGCCGGCTGCACGGCCTGCCGGCCGACCTGCCGGACCGCGAGGTGGCGGAGATCGCGTTCCAGCAGCGCCGCACTCAGACCGGGAGCGACTTCCTCGCGCCGCCGCTGCACCGCGTCGCGGTCATCTCCTGCGTTCTGCGCAGCGACGAGGGCTTGCAGGTGTTCTCGATCGGCGAGCCCGAGCGCAGCGAGCCCGAGGCGATCCAGAAATTCTTCGACGGCATCGAGAAGCTGACGCCGCAGCTGGTGTCCTGGAACGGCGGCGGCTTCGACCTGCCGGTGCTCAACTACCGCGCCCTGATCTCCGGGCTGCGCGCGCCGCGCTTCTGGGACCAGGGCGAGGACGACCGCGACTTCCGCTTCAACAACTACGTTTCCCGCTACCATGCCCGGCACCTCGACCTGATGGACGTGCTGGCGATGTACCAGCCGCGCAACAATGCGCCGCTGGACGACGTCGCGCAGCTCGCCGGGCTCCCGGGCAAGATCGGCGTCGGCGGCGCCGCCGTCTGGGAGGCGTACCAGGCGGGGCGCATCGCCGAGATCCGCGACTACTGCGAGGCCGACACGGCGAACACCTACCTGCTGTTCCTGCGCTTCCAGCAGCTGCGCGGAATATTCTCGAAGAGCGCCCTCGAAAAGGAGGAAGCCCTGCTGCGGAACTACCTGCAGCAGCAGGGCAAGCCCCACTGGCGGGAGTTCCTCAAGCGCTGGGATGCTGCTCGAGATTGAGGCGCTCGACGCCGCCGGCCGCGGCGTCGCGCGCAGCGCCGAGGGCAAGGTGGTTTTCGTCGAGGGGGCGCTCGGCGGCGAGCGCGTCGAGGCGCGCCCGCTGCGCAGCCGCCGCCGCTTCGACCTGGCGCGCGCGGTCTCGGTGCTGCAGCCCTCGGCGTCGCGCCGCACGCCCCGCTGCCCCCATTTCTGCGCCTGCGGCGGATGCGCCACGCAGCACGCCGACGCGCGCGCCCAGATGGCGGCGAAGCAGCGCTGGCTGGAGGACTGCCTGGCGCGCATCGGCAAGGTGCGCCCGGACTCGCTGCTGCCGATCGTCTACGGCGAGGAGTGGGGCTACCGGCGCCGCGCGCGCCTCTCGGTGCGCTTCGTCGAGCGCAAGGGCGGCGCGCTGGTCGGCTTTCGCGAGCGTGCCTCGACCTATGTGGCCGACATGCATCGCTGCGAGGTGCTGCCGCCGGCGGCCTCGGCGCTGATCGATCCGCTGCGTGCCCTGGTCGGGGCGCTCTCGATCCGGGCTCAGCTGCCGCAGATCGAGGTCGCGGCAGGCGAGGAGGCGACCGCCCTGGTGTTCCGCGTGCTCGCGCCGCCGAGCCCGGAGGACGAGCGGCTGCTGAGGGAGTTCGCGCAATCCGCGGGCGTCCATGTCTGGCTGCAGCCGCGGGGGCCCGACTCGGCGCATCCGCTGCAGCCGGGCGAATCGTCGCTCTCGTACTCGCTGCCCGAGTTCGGGGTGCGCGTCGGCTTCGGCCCCACCGACTTCACCCAGGTCAACTTCGGAGTCAACCGGGTGCTCGTGTCGCGCGCGGTGCGGCTGCTCGCCCCGAGCCCCGGAGAGCGCGTCGCGGACCTGTTCTGCGGCATCGGCAACTTCTCGCTGCCGCTCGCCGCGCGCGGCGCCCAGGTCGTCGGCTTCGAGGGGTCGGTAGAGCTGGTGCGACGGGCGAGGGAGAACGCGCTGCGCAACGGCCTGGTCGCGCAATTCGAGGCGGTGGATCTCTTCAGGAGCAACGTCGCCGCGTTCGGACCGTTCGACAAGATGCTGATCGATCCGCCGCGCGAGGGCGCGATCGAGGCCGTTACCTCGCTGCCGGGGGACTGGCCGCGGCGCATCGTGTACGTTTCCTGCGATCCGGCGACCCTGGCGCGCGACGCCGGGGTGCTGGTCCGGGACAGGGGTTTCCGGCTGGCGGCGGCGGGTGTGGTCAACATGTTCCCGCACACCGCGCACGTCGAGTCGATCGCCCTGCTGGAGCGAGCTTGAACAGTTTCCCGTCCGGCAGGTCTACCGGATCGGGGACCCCCGATAACAACAGGAGGACAACATGAAGATCAGCACCGCCGCGCTCGCCCTTACGGCAGGCCTGTTCTGGGGCGCCAGCGTCCTGATCGTGGCGATCGCCAACCTCGTCTGGCCCGACTACGGCCGCGAGTTCCTGGGGTTGCTCGCCTCGATCTACCCCGGCTACCGGCCGGGCTACGGCCTCGCCTCGCTGGGGGCGGGCGCCGGGTACGCGCTGGTCGACGGGGCCGTCGCCGGCACGATCTTCGGCTGGCTCTACAACCTGCTGGCCGGGCGCCAGAAATAAAAAAGGCGCCCCGCAGGGCGCCTTCTTCGGGGCGGAGCGCCGCTAGCGTCGGTCGCCCGAGAGCATCATCAGGATGTTCAGCAGGTTGATGAAGATGTTGAGCAGGCTGATGTACACGCCGGTGGTGGCGACGATGTAGTTGGTCTCGCCGCCGGTGACGATGCGCGACAGGTCGAACAGCAGATACAGCGAGAACACCACGATCGCGAGGGTCGAGATCGTCAGCGCGAGCGCCGGGATCTGGAAGAACATGTTGGCGAACATCGCGATCACCAGCGCGATCATGCCGACGAAGAGGAACTTGCCCATGAAGCCGAAATCGCGCTTCGTGACCGTGGCAATCGTCGCCATGCCGAAGAACACCGCGCCGGTGCCCGCGGCGGCGTAGCCCACCAGCTGCATGCCGTTCTTCATGGCCAGCGCGAAGTTGAGCATCGGCCCCAGGAACCAGCCGAACAGGCCGGTCATCAGGAGCAGCAGGACGATACCGACCGGGCTGTTGCGGTTGGCGACGATCCCGAACTGCAGGCCGATCACCGCGGCGAACATAAGCACGGCGCTGAGGATCGGGTGCGCGATCAGGATCCCGGCCGTCTGCATGCCGACCAAGGCGCCGCCCACCGTCGGCACCATGGTGAGGGCGAGCAGCCAGTACGTGTTGCGCAGCACCTTCTGCGATTCGGGCGCGATGGCGCTCGCGTAGCCGGTGCGGATGGTCTGAAGATCAGGTTGCATCGAATGCCTCCATGAGGAACTGAACCTAAGACTACCAAAAAACCCTTAGGTTTCAATGAACGATAAAATGGGGGCGCAAGTCCCGGATTTCAACGGAGAGTTGGCAGAGCGGTCGAATGCGGCGGTCTTGAAAACCGCTAGCCCGCGAGGGCTCGGGGGTTCGAATCCCTCACTCTCCGCCAGAAGCCTTCCCAGCAGGTCCCGAGAAGTTCCAGAAAAGCCGAATTCCCTCTATGAGGATCGGGAGGGAGTGTTGACACGTCCGCCTCGGTCCGGCACAGTCCGCCTGCGAAGTGTGGGTAAGAGTGTGGGTAGGAAAAGGAGGATTCGAAGTTGCGGGCGAGGGGTTCGAGGTGAGCCGGCCGGTGCACCGGCTTTCGCCGAAAGCGGTCGAGAGCGCGAAGCAGCCGGGCTACTACTGCGACGGCGGCGGGCTCTACCTCCAGGTGAGCGCGAGCGGGAGCAAGAGCTGGATCTTCCGGTACGCGCGGCAGGGCAAGGTGCACGAGATGGGCCTGGGCTCCGGGCGCGACGTGAGCCTCGCGCAGGCGCGCACCAAGGCCGAGGACGCGCGCCGTCACCTCGCGAGCGGGTTGGATCCCCTTGCGGCGCGTGACGGGCGCATCGCCCAGGAAAGGCTCCGGAAGGCCGGCTCGATCAGCTTCTCGGAGTGCGCGAGCAAGTTCATCGCCGCGCACGAGGCAGGTTGGAAGAACGGGAAGCACGCCGACCAGTGGCAGAACAGTCTGGACACCTATGCCGGACCGGTCATCGGTCAGCTGCCGGTGAG
>Ga0335085_10003219_pt1 | contig 28731 bp, 22 predicted proteins | sample Lox_Sample_45_FD_206712 | JGI IMG/M metagenome (GOLD analysis project Ga0335085, IMG submission 206712) | Soil microbial communities from Loxahatchee National Wildlife Refuge, Florida, United States - Lox_Sample_4.5 | ecosystem: Environmental > Terrestrial > Soil > Wetlands | place: USA... | reverse complement strand
GCATTCGGCGCGCGCGACTTCGACACGGCAACGGCGCTGAGGTTCATGATCAAGGGCGCAACGGTGCCGGGGACCGGCCCGCATGGCAACTCAGAAAGGCCGTGGTTGAAGGATTACCTGAGCAAAGGCTATGTACCCGTGGACGGCAAGGGCCAGGAGATCGGTGCTTCGGTCACGCTCGAGTATGCCAGCTCCGACTTCGCGACATCGCAGTTCGCTCGTGCCCTCGGCGATCGCGAGCATGCCGATACGCTGCTGCGCTCGGCGCAGAACTGGAGGAAACTGTTCGATCCGGAATCAACGTTTATCCGTCCGCGTGGCATCGACGGCGATTTCGTGCCGGGATGGGATCCGGATCGGCTGCTGCCCAAACCAAAGTTCCGCTGGGAGGGCGAACAGATCGGCTTCGAGGAAGGCAACACCTGGCACTACACTTTCATGATTCCGCACAACTACGGCGGGCTGCTGGCGGCGATGGGTGGGCCAGAAAAGGCGCTGCCCAGGCTCGACAAGTTCTTCAGCAAGCTCTCAGGCCTTGGCGGCCCGAACTACACCGTGCAAAACGAACCCGACTTCTGCGCCCCGTACGTTTATATGTGGACCGGTCATCCGTGGAAGACGCAGGAAGTGATCGACCGCATTCGCCGCGAACAGTTCAACACGAAGCCGGACGGGCTGCCGGGCAACGATGACCTCGGCGCGACGTCAGGTGTGTATGTGTGGAACGCGCTGGGGATGTATCCGGTGATACCAGGGACCGCGGGACTGGTTCTCGGAACGCCGCTATTCCCGCGTGCGGTGATGCACCTCGACGACGGGCGAATGCTGGAGATCCGGCGGTCGGGTGAGGGCATCTACGTGCAGTCGGTGAAGGTGAACGGCAAGCCTTATGGGAGCGCATGGCTGCCGCTCGATAAGCTCGGCGCGCGGGAGAACCACATCGACTTTGTGCTGGGTGCAAAGCCGAGCGACTGGGCGGCGCAGCCAGCCGATTATCCTCCGTCATTTGACGTGAAGGAGCGCTGAATCCGATGCGACATAACGGATTTCTCTTCCTGTGTGTACTACTCTTCGTGATCGCTGCCGCGACTGCGCAGCCTTCCGGCGGACCCTACGGTCCTATCGATCAGACCTACGAAGTCCCCAGCGCCGCGCACGTTTACTATGTCGCGCCCGATGGAAGATCGGATGCGCCCGGCACTTCTCCCGGCCAACCCACGACAATGGAAGCCGCGATCGACCGTGTGGTCACAGGTGACGCCATCATCCTGCGCGGCGGCATCTACCGCACCGGGAATCTCATCCTCAATCAGGGCATCACGATGCAGCCGTGCCGTGACGAACGCCCCATCCTCAAAGGCACCGAAGTCGCCACGACGTGGGAAGCCCTGCGAGACAACGTCTGGCGCACGAAATGGACGCACCTCTTTCCGGCCGCGCCGCTTGGCTGGTGGCAGCGCAATCGCGAGGGCATGCGTACGCCCCTCCACCGATTCAATAACGACATGGTTTTTATCGATGGCGAACTGCTGCAATCGAAAGGCTGGGAAGGAGAGCTCGATGCCCATTCGTTCTATATCGATTACACGGGTGGTTACGTCTATATCGGTGCCGATCCCGCCAATCGCCTGATCGAAATCACCGCCCACGATAGCGCCCTGGTCCGTACCAGCGCCAAAGCCCACGGCAAGACGTCAGATCACAAGGGCCCGCACATTCGCGGCATCACCTTTACCCAGTACGCGTATCGCGCCCTTGAAGTGGAGGGCAAGAAACACTTCACAGTGAATGACGAGCCCACCGACGAGCCCGTGGGCCTTTCAGACCCTTCTACCTTCGGCAAAGAGGTAACCGGCACGCTGCTGGAGAACGTGACGATCACGTATTGCTCGCGTGTTGCCGGCTATTTTCGTGGCGACGGACTTATCATTCGCAACTCGCTCATCAGCGATACCAGCACCGAAGGCATATACGTAATCGGCTCGTCCGACGTGCTTCTCGAACGCAACATCTTCCGCCGGAACAACATCGAGCGCCTGACGGGCTATTACCCGGCGGCTGTCAAGATCTTCAACCAGACCCGCCGCGTCACCTGCCGTGACAATCTGGTCATCGACCAGCCATATTCGAATGGCATCTGGTACGACGTTGGGAACCGTGACGCGGTCTTCGTGGACAACTGGATCGAAGGCGCGCTCGACGGTTTCTTCTTTGAGATCTCGCGTGGCGCCGTTGTTGCCGGCAACGTCTTCGTCCGCTGCGACAAGGGAGTGCGATCGCTCAATTCCGCGGATGTGCGCGTCTACAACAACACATTTGTCGACACGCGCGCGGCGTTCGAGCGCAACGAACGCAGTGCCACCGGCGACCATTTTGGCTGGCATCCGAGTACCGGACCCGGCGTCCATCAGCGCGAAGGCCACATTTTTGTCAACAACCTGCTGGTTGCCAGCGACTCATACCACGAGCCGCTTTTGCAGTTCGAGCAGCCGGCTTCGCTCTGCTCGACGCTCACGAAGCCGCAAGCGAAGGAGGTTGACGGCAATGTGTATGCGCGTTCTGCGCCTGCGCCGGCCCTGCTGCTGTGGACTCCCGCCGCCACGGACACATGTGTCGCAAAGCTTGGGTCGTTGGAGGACTTTCGCCGCCTGGCCCCTGCGTTCGAAGCTCACGGGCAACAGTTGGACCGAACAGCGCGCACCGTGTTCAAAGGTCCTGATCTTGAACATTACGAACTCCGCGAGTCAATCCCGGATACAGTCACGACACCCGCAGACGTTCTCAAGCTCCTCAACTGGAATGATGCCGATGCGCGGTCACCAGGAGCTTATCAACTCCGACGCGAATAGGAACTCCAGCCGCTACAATACGAATGATGGCGTGCGGGCCCTTAGCTCAGCGGTTAGAGCAGCGGACTCATAATCCGTTGGTCGCAGGTTCAAATCCTGCAGGGCCCACCATACTCAGTGTTCAATGATGATGATCGGGTCCTCGTTATGCGTGGAGCCGTCGTCGTCCGTCAGGGTGACGCTGTATTTGTAACGCGCCGACTGTTCCTGGCTTCGCAACTGGCGTAGCTTATGGAAGATCGGTCCCTTAGCGTGGCCCCGCCGGGTTTCCGAAGCCGCAAATGGCGAGTCGGAGCCGCCGGAAAAGTCGATCGTCAGATCCTGAGTCTTGGGTGACGCCGGCTGCCATTCGATCGACTTCAGGTTCCTCACGTGCAGTTCGGACGCATCCGCGCCCGTCTTGCTATCCGTGTATGTCAGCTTATTGTTTTGTGCATCCCATCCAACGACTACGACGTAGTCGGACGAGCCCGCCTTTTTCGCGTACGCGGACGACACGATCAGGAGCGCGATCGCCGAAATCGCGATGGGGGAATATTTCATCGTTCGGCAATCATAGCATGCGCAGCCGGCATCAGGGTAGCATTGCTCGCAGGCGTGGGTCCCGGCTCACGGCCGCCAGATCAGGATCGCGGCGGATCAGGTCGGCCGCGTACCCGGCCTTCAGCGCGGCCTGAAGTGCCTCGACGGCGCGATCAGTCCTCCCCGCCAGCACGTTGACGAGAGCAGCGTTATATTGCACATCGGCGTCTGTGGGCGCCATCTTCAACGCGTCGGCAATGTCGCCCAGCGCCTGCGGCGTCTGCCCCACGCGCGCACGAAACAGGGCCACCTGGCTGCGAGTCAAGGCATCGCGCGGATTGGTGTGCAGCTTGACGTCGGCCATCTCGATGGCTCTCCGGTATTGTTCCGGAGCGCGCTCCCGGAATTCGGGCATCAAACGATAGCAATCGGCCAGGTTCGCCACCACACGGTAGTCCGTGTTCTTAAGGCGAAGTGCGGCCTCGAACATGGTGGCAGCCTGCCGATACTGCCCCTGAACCTGCAGAACGCTGGCGAGATTGGAGTACGCCGTGTCGGAGGGGTGAATCGACATTGACTTGCGCAGCATCTTCTCGGCTTCGGCGTAGCGGCCCTGCGCGTAATAGATGCCACCGAGGTTGCTCCATGCTTTGTAGTTGTCGGGAGCGATCTCGGAGGCATGGCGGAACTCGACGGCGGCCTTGTCCAGCTCGCCGGCGCGCATGTAGAAAGCCGCCAGATCCGTGACAGCGAACCAGTCATCGGGACTCAGGCGTACGGCCTGCACGTAAGTCGCGTTGGCATCGTCGCGCCGGTTGAGCTGTTCCCACGTCGCCCCGAGGCCGCGAAACGCCTGCGCGTTTACGGGGTCGATGCGCAGCGCAGTCCGAAACGCCTCCACCGCGTCTTCATAGTGGCCGGTTGCTCGGTAGATCTGGCCCAGGCTTATGTAGCCGCCAGACAACTGCGAGTTGAGATCGATGGCCCGGGATGCGCACTCCTGGGCGCGCGCCAGCCATTGCGGGTCTTTCGTTTGTTCGTAGCGAGTGAACCATGCATCGCTCAATCCGACCCACGCCAGTGCGTAGTGCGAATCGAGCGACGTGGCTTCCTGATAGAGCACGATGGCTCGATCCAGATTGCCCGGCTTGTCGGCACGCTGCAGCAGGCCCGTTGCCTGCGTGTAGAGCTCATAGGCGCCGGACACAGTGGTTCGATTTGCCGCCAGCGCGGTGCGAGCCGCTTGTTTCAGTTCGAGTCCCAGCAGAGACACCAATTCCGTGGCCACGCCATCCTGCAATGCGTCCACATCGTTATAGCGCGAGGTAAGCGATCGGCCGGGCAGCGTGAAACCGGTGTTGGCGTCAACTAGGTTCAGTGTGAGACGCAACAGGCGGCTGGTTCGCTGTACGCTGCCCGTCACGACGAGATTGACGCCAAATGATCGCCGGATTGCTGCTACGCCTCCCTCCTTCAGGCGCAGCACCTCGCTGAATGGCACCACCAGCAGAGTGTCCTGAAACTGACGCAGACTGGAGAGAGTGCTGGTCAGATTCTCAGTGAGTCCTTCGCAGAACGCTTCATTGGCGGAACGCTGCGCCGGGTCTTCCTCGAGGTGCATCAGCGGCATCACAGCAATCCGCTTCTGCTCGGGCACCGCGCCGGGCAGAAGCTCAGCGATGTAGCGTCTCGCCAGGGGCGTGAAGCCTGCCGCCACAATGCCGGCCGTCGCACATGCCGGTATGCCCCAGCGCAGCAGCCGCCGTCGCGAAGGAGGCCGCTTGAGGGGCTGGGTCGGGAGCGCACCTATCAAGGACATGGTGGGCTGGGCGTCAGACTGGCGTTGCACATTGCGGATGTCGAAGAGCACATCCTCGGCCCGCTGGTACCGCTTTGCCGGGTCCTTCTCGAGGAGACGGATGACGATGCCCGCCGCCTGCGGCGGAACGTCCGGGCGCAGGACCTCAAGCGGTTCGGGCGGCGTGTCGAGAATCTTCCGAAGAGTCGCAGCTTCAGTCGGCCCGCTGAACGGCGGGATCCCCGCCAGCATCTCGTAGCAGACGATCCCGGCCGAGAAAAGATCAGATCGCGCATCCAGCGGCTGACCTTCAATCTGCTCCGGCGACATGTATGCAAGGGTGCCTATGCGGACATCGGCGCGGGTCATCGACGGCCCCTCGATCAACTTTGCCAGACCGAAGTCCGTGATCTTCAGCAAACCCTCGCCGTCGTACATGAGGTTTGCGGGTTTGATGTCACGGTGCATCATGCCTTTGCGATGCGCGTGGCCCAACCCTTCAAACAACGCTTCCGCAGTGCGCAACGCGTCGTTGGTGCTCAGCGGGAAACCCTGCCGTGCACTGGCCTGAAGCCTGGATTGCAGTGTTCCACCGGGAAGATACTCCAGTGCAAGATAAGGCGCGCCGTCCTCCTCCCCGATCTCATAAATCACTGCGATGTTGGGGTGGCTAAGCGACGAAATCATTCGTGCTTCCTGGTAGAAGCGCTGCCGAGCCGATTCGGACTGCAGGAGATGGTGGGCCAGAAACTTCAGAGCGACGGAACGATTCAGCGTCGAATCACGCGCGCGGTACACGAGACCCATGCCCCCGGCCCCGAGCTGTTCGACGATCTCGTACTGTTTTACGGTGCGTCCCACCATATGATCGCTATGTCTATGTATGATAAGCCCCCGAGCGCCCCTGTTCGGCCTCTGATACCATCGAATTTCAGGCAGTGATCGATAGCCGGGTCCGGCCCGCCGCGTCCGGCTCTTCCGTAACATCCTTATCCGACAACTGGAACTCCTATGGCAAAACTCTCAATCCGCGATCTCGATCTCAAGAACAAGACTGTCTTCATTCGCGTGGACTTCAACGTGCCACTCGCACCCGGCGGCCAGGAAATCACCAGCGACAAGCGCATCAAAGCCTCGCTGCCCACGATTAAGTACGCGCTCGAGCGGGGCGCCGGAGTCATCCTCGCCAGCCACCTCGGCCGGCCCAAGGGCAAGCCGAACCCGGAAATGAGCCTCAAGCCAGTGGCCGCCCGGTTAAGCGAACTGCTCGGCAAGCCGGTGAAGATGGCCCCCGACTGCATCGGCGCGGAAGTTGCCGCCATGAAGCCCGCTCCCGGCGAAGTGCTGTTGCTTGAAAACCTCCGCTACCACGCCGAGGAAGAGAAGGACGCCCCCGAGTTCTCGAAGCAGCTCGCCTCGTTCGCCGATGTATATGTGAACGACGCCTTCGGTTCCGCGCACCGCGCGCACGCCTCCACCGTGGGCATGATCCAGTTCATGCCGAAGGCCGCCGCGGGCCTGCTGATGGACAAGGAACTCGAGTGGCTGGGCAAGGCCACCACGAATCCCGATCGCCCCTGCATCGCCATACTCGGCGGCGCCAAGGTTTCGGACAAGATTGAGGTCATCCAGAACCTGCTGAAGTTTGCCGACAAGCTGCTCATCGGCGGAGCCATGGCCTACACATTCATGCGAGCGCAGGGCAAGACAACGGGCAAGTCGCTCGTTGAGGAAGACAAGATCGATCTGGCGAAGGAGCTGTTGGCTTCCTCCGGCGCGAAACTGCTTCTGCCGGTCGATCACATCGTCGTGGCCGAGTTGAAGGAAGGCGCGCCGTTCGACGTCGTCACCGACATCCCCGCCGACAAGATGGGTGTCGACATCGGCCCGCAGACCGTGGCCGCGTTCGAAACTGAGATTGCCAAATCGAAGACCATCATCTGGAACGGCCCGATGGGCGTCTTCGAGAAGCCCCCGTTCGACAAGGGCACGGTGGCGCTGGCGAAGGCCGTGGCCGCCTCGGGCGCGGTGTCGGTGGTGGGCGGCGGCGATTCGGAAAAAGCCATCAAGTCGGCCGGTGTTTCCGACAAGATCACACACATTTCCACCGGCGGCGGCGCCTCGCTGGAATTCCTCTCTGGAATTGAGCTGCCCGGCGTGGCCGCGCTGACCGACAAGTAGAGCACCGGACGAGGGGAGCCTGCACACTACGTCAGGCTTCCCTCGCGAATCAGCTGTTCGGCATGCTTGAGGGCTTCGGGTGTGATGTGCTGGCCTGAGAGCATGCGTCCGATCTCCCGCCTGCGTGCGGCCGCATCGAGTTCCTCCACCTCGGCGACAGTTCGTCCCCCACGCTCGTGTTTCTCCACAAAGTAGTGATGATCGGCGAAGCCGGCCACCTGCGCGAGATGCGTCACACAGAGCACCTGGCTGGTGGCGGAGAGCCGCTTGAGACGGCGGCCTACCGATTCGGCCACGCTGCCGCCGATACCCGCGTCTACTTCGTCGAAGATCAGCGTGCGCGGAATCTTCGCCGGCCTGGGCGCTCCCGCCGTTTTCAGCGCGAGGGCGATGCGAGAGAGTTCTCCACCCGAGGCAACGCGATCCAACGGGCGTGGGTCCTCGCCAGTGTTGGCCGCAATCAGGAATGAGACGCGGTCGGCGCCGTGCTCCGTCCATTCGGCTTCGGTCACTTCCACTACGAACTTGGAGCCGCCCAGCGCAAGCGAGCTAAGTTCCTTCTCGACAGCGGTACGCAGACGCTTCGCAGCCTCTTTGCGGCGGCGCGTAAGGTCGGCCGCAGCCTCGCGGTAGCGCTTCTCCAACACGGCTCGCGCCTTCTCCAGCGCGGCGCGGCGTTCGGTGGCGTGCTCAAGCGCATCCAGCCGCGCGCGCACATCTTCGAGGAACGCGATCACCTCGTCGAGGCTCTGACCGTATTTGCGGCGCAGCCGGTCCAGCGTGGCCAGCCTCGTCTCCACTTCTTCGAGGCGGCCGGGGTCAACGTCGAGCCTGTCGAGATAGTCGCGAAGCGAGTTCGAAGCCTCGGAGACAGCAATGATGCCCGGCTGTAGTGTCTCGACGACGGGCCGCAACGTGGCGTCGATCTGGCAAAGTTCTTCAATCCGGCGCAGGGCAAGCCGCAGTTGCGTGGCGGCACTCTCGGGCGCGTCATAAAGCGCTGACCATGCCGCGTTAGCGCTCTCCTGCAGCTTTGTGATGTTCCGCAATACGCGCTTTTCGTTTTCGAGCTCAGCGTCTTCGCCTGGTTTCGGCGCGGCCGATTCGATTTCGCGGCGCTGAAAATTCCAGAGGTCGGCGAGGCGGAGTTTCTCCTGCTCGGATTTGTCCAGTTCCTCCAGTTCGGTCGTGCAACAGCGCCACTCACGATGCGCCTTGGCGACGTGTTCGAGCAGCTCAGCGCAGTTTGCGAACTCGTCAAGCATGTCCAGCTGGGTGGCCCCCTGGAAAAGCTGCTGCTGATCGTTCTGTCCGTGAATGTCACCAAGCCACGGCGCGATATCGCGCAGCAGAGAGACGGTCACCGGACGGCTTCCAACGAACGCCCTGGACTTCCCGTTAGCCAGGACCTCGCGCTCGACGAGTAATTCTTCCTCGTCCGGCTCGATGCCCGCTTCCAGGACGAGCGCGCGAAAGGCCCGATCCGCCGGCCACTCGAATATGCCGGAAATGCGAGCTCTGGGCGCTCCGGTGCGGATCACGTCGGCGGAAGCACGTCCGCCAAACAATAGTCCGACCGCGTCCACTACGAGCGACTTGCCGCTGCCCGTTTCGCCCGTGAGCAGGTTGAGGCCGCTGTGAAAACGGACGTGAGCACGTTCCACTACCGCGTAGTTTTCCACCACCAGTTCGAGCAGCACTCGCAGTTATTGTAGGACACGCGGCGTGAGCCGCGTTTGCGCAGCCTCAAACAAACAGGCGGTCGAAGGTCTCGCGGGTTCTCGCCTTGATCTGTGCCAGTTGCGCGGGAATCGGCTGCTGGCACATGTGCTCCGGTGCCCAGCGGTGTACCAGTTCGGTGAGGCATTCCATTTGCGTCGTCGAGCCCGGAAGGTTGCCTTCGGCGTGACCGCTGTAGACGCGCAGACCGTGGTCGACAGCGCGATAGAATGTCGCCGCATCGCGCAGAAATGCGGCGTCGGATCGGTCGAGGTGGCCGGTCTTCTCAATCACGTCGATGCGCTCCGGTGTGTTCAGCACTTTGAAAAACAGGCCCGCCGCCTTGAGGCGCAGATACATCAGGATGAAGTCGATATCGTAATAGCCGCCCAGACCGGCCTTCAACGGATTCGCCGATCCCTGCTCCTTCTCCACACGCGCACGCATGTTGCGGAGCGATTGCCGTGACCTTCCGCTCTGTCCGTAACGGCGCCAGTCCACATCCTGCAGACGATGCAGAAACGCGGTGCCGGCATCCACGTCGCCCCCCGCCGCGCGTGATTTCATGTAGGCGATGCCCTCCCACGCCTCCGCGCCGCGGGCGAAGTAATCGAGGCAGGCCCGCACGGTCTGTACCAGAGCGCCGGAGCTGCCGTTCGGACGGAGCCGCGTATCTACGGCCAACAACGTTCCTTCGCCCGTGTAGGCGGTGAGAATATCAATGATCCGCTCGGCGACGCGCGTCCAGAAGATCAGCTCCGAGGCATCGTCGTCGGGCACCACGAACAACAGGTCGGCGTCGGAGGAGAGATCGAACTCCGACATCCCCAGCCTTCCGAGTGCGATTACCATCATCTGGTCGCGGGGCCTGTAATCCGCGTTCAGAGGAGGGTGCGTGTCGAGCATCTGGCGGATGGCGAGGCGGTACGCGGCCCCGATGATGGAATCGGCCAGCGCCGATGTGCGCTCCAGCGTCGAGAAGACCCAAACACGCCGGCAAATGCTCTCCGCTTCGATGCGGAACATCTCACGACGGAAGAATCGGCGCAGGCTGACAGAATCGGCAAGATCGTCAAGTTCGTCGGTGGGCCTTTCCTCCAGCACGGCAAGTACGTGCAGCAACTCGGGCGTGCGAATCAGCTCATCGGCGAAATACGGGCTGTTCTCGAAGATGTCGAGGACGTCGCGCGCCAGTGCGGGCTCGCGGTCGAGTTCGGGCAGCCATTCGGAATTGGCGATGACGCGCTCGAGAAAGTGCTCGAACGTGCGCGCGCCGCGTTTCATGGGATATCGCGAGAGCAAACGCGCCAGGCTGGGCGCTCGCTGATCCAGGAAGCGAATCACGTTGCTCGCGGCTGGCTCGACAAACGAAACCTCTGCCTGTGGCTGTGGTTCAGCGGGCTCCACCGGAGTGCCGTAGTACATCGGCTGCTGCGCGTGAATGACCCGCTCGTAGATCTCCTGAACCGCGCCCAGATGGACGTTCACGGTGGCCATCAGGTTTTCTGCGGAAGGATCGACGCCCGGATCGTGCGGCATGCGCCGGGCCAGCAATTCCAGTTCCTCGTTGTCGCTCGGCAGAGTGTGCGTCTGGCGGTCTTCGTCGAATTGCAGGCGATGCTCCAGATGCCGCAGGAACGAGTAGGAGGCGGCCAGGCGGCCGTATTCGGCGTCGGAAAGGAATCCCTTGTCGTTGAGGCGCGAGAGAGCCAGAAGCGTGCTGCCGTGTTGCACCCAGCGATCACGTCCGCCGTGCAGCCGCTGCAGGCACTGTACCAGAAACTCGATGTCGCGGATGCCCCCAGGCGCGAGCTTCACATCGAAACCGTTCCTGCCCACACGCCGCGCCGACAGACGCTCGCCGATGCGCAGCCTCGTGGCCGAGACCGCCTCAACAGCGCCGAAATCCAGGCTGGATGCATACGTGAGCGGCGCTGTGTCGTCGAGCAGTGCCTGGCCGGTCGCGCGATCGCCCGCCGCAACCCGGGCCTTGATCAGCATCTGGAGCTCCCAGTCGCGCGCACGCTGCCGGTAATACAATTTCGCGCCGTCCAGCGAGATGCAGATCTCACCCAGACTTCCGTCAGGTCGCAGACGCAGGTCCACGCGGTAACACATGCCCTCCACGGTGTATGTGGAGAGCATCTCGGTGTAGAGATTGCCTGCCTTCTTGAAGAATTCCTTGTTTGAGATGGGTTGATCGCCGTCCGTCTCGCCGTTGGCCGTATAGACGAACATCAGGTCGATGTCGGAGCTGTAGTTCAGCTCGCGCCCGCCCAGCTTTCCCAGCGCGATCACGGCGAAACCGCACTCGCGCAGCACGCCCTCTTCGTCGTAGTAGCGCGGCGTGCCGTGGCGCCGGACCAGCGAATCGCGGATGCGCCGGAAACTGACTTCCAGGATGGCGTCGGCGAGATTGGAGAGCTGCTCGGTGGTTTCGGGCAGCGTCGCCAGCCCCAGCACGTCGCCAATCAGGATGCGCAGGATAGCACGGCGCCGGAACTGGGCGAACACCAGCATGTCGGGTGGGCCGCTTTCGGCGCTGCCCAGCGCTTGCTCCAGTTCGGCGATGTATTCATCGGTGGAGCGCACGCGGTCGGCGTCGGGAACATTGAGGAGCCACTCAGGGTGCTGGATCACCTCTTCGCTGAGGAAGCGGCTCCACGCGAACACCGCCCTCATGCGGTGCGGTCCGCGAGGCGTCTCCAGAATTGCCGCAAAAACGTCCGGCTTCTCGCGCTTTAGCGTGGCCATGCCGTGCACCACGCGATCCGGGTCGGGCGACACGGAGAGGAGCGACTCGATCTGACGCATGGTCTCCGGCGGGAGCCCCGCGGCGATGACCTCCAGATCGTGCCGGGATCGTCCAGGCTGGCGGAAGCCGGGAATCCCGGCAATAACCTCGGCGATGCGCATGTACTCAAAAGGCGGGCGTCGCGGCCCGCCTTCTACACTGTCTCAGGTTACCGCAGATCGGCAAGTCCGCAAAGAATGTCAAGCCGAGGGGCGCGGTTTGCGACATAATCCGGACGTGAGGACGGACACACTCACGTCGTATCAGGAACGGATGGGGCGCGTTCTCGTCCACATCCAGGCGCATCTGGACGAACCGATGCCGCTCGAACAACTGGCCGACGTGGCCAGCTTCTCGCCGTGGCACTTTCACCGCATCTTCCGCGGGATGGTGGGCGAATCAGTCAAGGAGCATGTCCGCCGCCTGCGTCTCGAGCGCGCCGCGCAGCGGCTGAAGACAACGGACCGGCCCGTCCTGGATATCGCGCTGGAAGCTGGTTACGAGACGCACGAATCGTTCACCCGGGCGTTCGCGGCCATGTTCGAGGAGTCGCCGTCGAGTTTCCGTGCCGGAGTCGCGCGCCCGATGGCCTCCGCTGGGCCGCCACTGGATGTATCGATACGCTCAATCGGCCCCATTCGGATCGCCTTCGTGCGCTACACGGGTCCGTTCGACCAGGTGGGAGCGGCGTGGAATAAGCTCATGATGTGGGCGGGCCCGCGTGGACTGATAGGACCGGGCGTGCGCATGCTCGGCATCGTGCTGGACGACCCTGAGATTACCGCGCCAGAAAAGCTGCGATATGACGCCGCGATGGTAGTGAAGGACGACATCGGCGCGTCGGGCGAGGTGGGGATTCAGGAAATCGCACCGGGCGAGTATGCAGTTGCCCTGCACGTCGGGCCGTACACGACGCTGGGCCGGACCTACTCGCGTATGTGCGGCGAATGGCTGCCGGCGAGCGGGCGCGAGCTGCCGAGCGCGCCCTCCATCGAGTTTTATCTGAACTCGCCGATGATGGTGCCGCCGGAGCAGTTGCGCACCGAAATCTGCTTACCCCTGGGTGAATGAGCAATGGCGAAGATTGTGTGGATTGGCGCCGGAGTGCTGGCGGTTGTGCTGGCGGCCGGTGCGTGGCTGGTGTGGCAATGGATGATGGGCCCGATGTATCGGCCGGGCGACGTGCGCGCCGGCCGCAACGTGGATGCTCCGCTGCGGCCGCCGGCGCAGAGCGGCGAACGCTGGGCGGTAGCGCCTGGCATTGAACTGCATCACTTCGAGCAGGGCAGCGGGCCCGCGATCCTGATGGTCCATGGCGGGCCGGGGTTCGCACCGATGGAGCCCTGGGCGGCCGGCGCGATTCTTGGGGAACACCACAAGGTGATCTACTACCACCAGCGCGGATGCGGGCTCTCGACGCGGCCGATCGCGTCGTTCACCGATCCGAACACGTACGCGAACATGCAGCGGCTGAATCGCGCGCTGGGGCTGCCCGCGCAGATCGCCGACATCGAGCGCATCCGCCGCATTCTGGGCGAGGACAAGCTGGTGCTGATGGGACACTCCTTCGGTGCGCTGAGCGCGGCGTTGTACGCGGCCGAGTTTCCCGAGCACGTGAAGGCGCTGGTCTTCGTCGCGCCGGCGAATCTGGTGGTGATGCCGGTGAAGGGCGAAGACCTGTTTGGGCTGGTGCGGCGCCGCATGCCCGCGCCGATGAAGGACGAGTACGAACGCTACATGGCCGAGTATTTCGATTTCCGCGGCGCATTCCGGCGGACGGAAGCGCAGTCGTCCGAGTTTTACGGGCGGTTCGGCAAGTTCTATCTGGCCGCGATCGGGAGCAGCGCGTCGCCGGGCACGGACGCCAACGGCGCGGGCTATGTCCCCCTGGCTGCTTATCTGGGCCTCGGTAAGCATCACGATTACTCAGCGGCGCTCCGCGGGGTCACCGCGCCGGTCCTGGTAATCCATGGGGGCGCCGATCTGCAGCCGGAGTCCGCCAGCCGCGACTTTGCCGGGTATTTCCCGAACAGCCGGGTGGTGGTGGTTCCGGGAGCGAGCCACTTCGCGTTCAATGACAAACCCGAGCAATTCGCGGCGGCGGTGCGCGGGTTCCTGGATTGACTACCTCGATACCAGAGTTGCGTCCCAGACTGCTTTCCGGCTATTGGTCCGTGCGCTTCCGCTCGTAGGGTGTCTTCAGATACTTCGCCGCCTCTTCCTGCGCGTTCTGCGTGTTGTCCTTGGTGCGGACCGCCTGGTGGTATTCGCTCACCGCGCGCTCCCTCTGGCTGGTCACGTCGAAAATCTTCCCCAGATTGATGTGCGCCCACACCTCGATCCACTTCGGGTCCAGGTCGCCGTTCAGAGCCTCGCGAAACTCGTTTGCGGCCGACTGATAGTTGTTCTGCTGGAAGAACAACTCACCCACACGATAGTGCGCCATGGAGCTGTTGCGCTGTACATCCAGCGCTTTCTGGTACTCCTTCTGGGCCTGCGAGTATTCGCCGACTTCGGCAAACTGCTCTCCACGTCGGATCGCGACCGCGACGCGCATTGGCGGCGTGTAACGCAGCACGATGCCTTTCGGATCCAGCGTCACCATCTTCGGCTTGCCGAACGTATCCACGCTGAACTCGGATGACGTTCCCACCACCTCGATCTGCTTCTCTTCCGGATTACCCTCGGTTTCGATGTGCAACGTCACCGGCATGTGGAACGTGTCCAGGTCCTGGGCGATCTTGCCCATCACCCGAAAGCCCTTCGCCGTGCGAAACACGGTGTAGTCCATCTTGAACTCGGGCGCACCGCTCGAGTCGATCCATTGCAGAAAGAAGTAGTCCAGTTTCTGGCCGCTCTCCTGCTCAGCCGCGTCTTCAAACTGGCGTGTGCTGAGCGTCTTCCACGCGTAGTGGTCGGGAACGTCCTTCATCAGTTTGAGGAACGCCTGATCGCCCATGGCCAGCCGCAACATGTTCAGCACTGCGGCGCCCTTTCCCGCGGTCACGGCCCAGTACTCCACCGAGTAGTCTTCCAGACGCGACGACTGTGCTACCGGCGGATTCTCCACAGTCAGCGCGTCCACATAATCGTCATGCACCGCCGCCTGATAGGCCGCGTCGCCTTCGTCATGCTCCAGGTACAGCAACTCCGCGTATCGCGCGCTGCCATTTTCGAGCCATAAGGAATTACGAGTGACCGGCGAGACCAGAACGCCCCACCACTGCCGCGCAAGCTGATTGGCAAGGACGCGCTTCGCCACGATGTTGCCGATGGTCCCCGGAGACAGGAATACCACCCCAGGGGCAGAGTAGCCGTTGGGCGTGCCCGGCTCCGTCTCAACGAAGGTCAGATTCGCCTGCGGCGGCAGCCCATAGAGGCTGGTGAAATACGCCATGATCTTGCCGGCCTCTTCGCCGTACGCCCTCGCCATGTTGGCATGTTCGCGGAAATACACGGTGCTCACCACGCCCTCCGAGCTCACTTTTGCAGGTTGTCCCTGCACCACCGCAATGCTGCCGGGAAACGATTCGCGCGCGAACTGGAATGAATAGACGGTTTTGGAGTCCGCGGTCGGTTCCACGTGCGAGATGCCGCTTGCCAGGACTACATATCCGTCGGGCACAGTGATGGTGGTGTCGGCGGCAAAGCGGTCCGTGGCGTAGCCGGAAACGGGGAACCAGCGCGCGGGGTACATCAGATACGCGAAATCGCTGTGGATGGCCGCGAACTTGATACCGTAGACGGGCGAATCCTCTGTCCCCGCCAGACGGCCGTCATAGGTGAACGTCACCTCGGTCGCTTTGCCTTTCACCAGCGGCTCAGGAAAGGTCAGCCGAAGCGTGAAATCCTGCTGCGAACGCGACGCCGGAATCTGCCGGCCGGCATCGTCCACCACCCGCGTCACGTTGAGCGCGTTGTTCAGCTCGAACAGCACGTTCGAGACGTTGTTGTCCAGCGGTGTGAAGTGCACTTCGGCGGTCGCGCTGATCGACTGCGTGCGCGGGTTGACCTCGGCGTCGATCTTGTAATGATCGATATCGATGCGGCCGGCGGGCGCCTGCCGCTCCTGCCCCGGCGCGAGAACCGGCGCCATCAGCACAACGAACGTCAGCAACGCGAGCTTACGGGACATGAACAGGTTCCTTGTGTAGATACGATTCCACGATATCAGCCGCCGTATCCATGGGATCGGCGGCGCCGGACAACTTCAGCGACACCTCGGCAATGCCGGTGCGCATGGTTTCCAGCGCGGCCCCATCTTCCAGCAGCGCCAGCACCTCGGCTGCGAGCCTCTGCCCGCTGGCCTCCCCCTGCATGATTTCAGGGACGACCCTTCTGCCCGCGATCAGATTCACCATCGTGTAGAATGGCACTCGCACCAGAGGCCTGCCCAGCGTCCAGCTCAGCCAGGCGACCCGGTAAAACGTAACCATCGGCAGCCCCAGCAGGGCCGCTTCCACGGTGACGGTTCCGCTGGCTGCGAGCGCAAGATCCGCGCACGCCAGAACGTCCCACGTCCGGCCTTCGATTACCTGGACGGATGCGCGGGAAAAGCGTTCCCGGAAACTTGTCAGGTCCGCTCGCGAGGTGAAGCCGCTGGGCAGCGCCAGCAGGAACTGTGTCTCTGGCCGGGCAGCGTGGATGCGCTCGGCCGCCTCCACAATGTGCGGCATGTGACGAAGCGCCTCCCCGGGCCGGCTCCCCGGCAGCAGCGCGATGGCCTTCTTCCCGCTCCCGATGCTAAAGTCCCTGCGCAACTCACCCGGCGGCGCCGATCCGCGCACAATCCGCGTCAGCGGATGCCCAATGTAGGAAGCGTTCACGCCGTGGCTCCGGAAGAAGGCTTCCTCGAACGGGAGGATGCACAGCAGCTTGTCGATCATGCGCCGCATCGCCGGTATGCGCCCCTTCCGCCACGCCCACGCCTGCGGAGCGACCAGGTAAATGACCGGAATCCCCAGCTTCTTCAGCTGACGAGCCAGCCGGAGGTGAAAATCCGGGCTGTCGGTCAGGATAGCCGCCTCGGGCCGGTTCTCACGCGCCCACCGGACCAGCTTCCGATACTCGCCCCATATCCGCGGGATATGGTGGATCACCTCGAACAGGCCGACCACGTTGAGCTGCGCCTGGTCCACCACCTGTTCCACACCGGCCGCACGCATCCGCGGACCCGCACATCCGGCGAAGGTGAGATCGGGTCGCCGCCGCCGGACCGCCTCCACCAGGTGAGACGCGTAGAGATCGCCCGATGCCTCGCCGGCGGAAACCAGTATTCGTGCCATCCCTCGCCTCTGCAATAGTTTAGCGTACCAGGAGCACGTTTCCGGACCGAAAACCGCAGGGGATCTCTGCTACACTGTAGTCGGTAAGCTTCTAGGGATGTCAACCCAGGGTTTCGTGGCCAAACTGAGCGTGGGGCAGTTTGCGGAGCGGTTCCGCGACGAGATGATCCCGCTCAGCAACACCTTCTCTTATTTCTGCGCTTCGGTTCCGATGTCCGAGGAGGAGCTGAAAGAGTACCTGGAAGAGCCAATTGCGGCCCTGCCGGCTGCCATCGCCGCCGCCCTGCCGCGTATTTCCATCATCCTGGTCCCGTATCTCGAACGCGCCGAGACCCCGCGCAATGGCGCGATTAAGCCCGGTGCCGAGCTGGTCTCCATGGAGAAGCCGCCCGACGACCTGCTCTCCTGGGCCTCGCAGGTGCGCCTCAACAACCAGGAAGTCCTGATCTTCGCGTTGAAGGACCAGAACGTCGCCGAGTATCACTACCGCTTTTACCGCCTGATCGCCGCCCTCACCGCCGATCGCTGGTCAGAAGAGACGCAGATGCAGTATTCCACGCTGCTGCGCGAGGAACTGAACGCCTCGGTGCACGGCGAAGTGGACGAGGAGAGCTGGACGGCAAAGCAGGCACTGAACGGCCGGCACAAAGGCGCCCGCAAGGACTCGCGCTCGTTCCGCGAATATGTCCGCCAGTCCTTCATCGACACGCTGACGCTCTACCTGCACGGTATCTGCTGCGACATCGACGTGGACACCGGCCCGCGCCAGCTCCCCAGCCGCTACCTGCGCAAGCGCCTGAAATTGCTCCAGACCCTCTATCCGCAGCCGAACGGGTATGCGGTATTCCCGGAAGATCTCAAAGAGCAGTAGGCGTCAGCTTTCCAGCAACTCCGCGATCTCGAAGATCGAGGCGAACGCGCACCCGATCTTCCCGAGGTTTTCCGCCGCGCCGAGCTTGCGGTCCACTAGGCAGATCGCGCCCAGTACGTTGAGACCGGCCTCCCGGCAGCGCTCCACCGCAGTCACCGTGGAGCCGCCTGTCGAGCAGACGTCGTCCACCACCACCACATCAATCTGCGCGGGCAGCGCCAGCCCCTCCACGCCCTGTTTCATGCCGTGAGCCTTGGGCTCTTTGCGCACGACAAAGGCGTTGATCGCCTCGCCCGCGCGCTCGAGACTCTCGCGCGCCACTGCGACGGCGATGGGGTCGGCACCCATCGTCAATCCGCCCACCGCCGTGGGGTGCCAGCCGACCTCGTCCATCTTCGTGAGGAACGCACGCCCAATCAGCGGCATCGCCCGCGCATGGCACGTAGTAAGCCGAGCGTCGATGTAGAGGTTGCTGCGCTTGCCGGAGGCGAGCACGAAGTCGCCGGTCTTGATCGACAATTCACGCAGGATCTGTTTCAGGGCGGTGCGGTCGTCGGCATTCATGAAGCTCTATTGTACGCGCCCCCATCTGTGTTCTAATGGCGAAGAAGAGGCGAACATATGAACTTGTCACTCGAATTAACCGAGCTCGCGCCGCGGGGCGGCCTCGAAGCTTCCGTGGCGCGCTTCGAGCAGTGGATGGCGGTCCCGGATTCGCCCATCCGTGCCATCCGCCACCAGCCAGCCCGTGAGCCCGTGTACGCCGCAATACCTGCCGAGCTCGACACGTCGCTCCGCCAGATGCTCGAAGCCCGCGGCATTCCCCAACTCTACGCGCACCAGGCCGACGCGTTCCGTCTGAGCGCCGGGGGCAAGAATGTCGTCGTGGTCACGCCGACAGCCAGCGGAAAGACGCTCTGCTACAACCTGCCCGTGCTGAATGCCATCGTGGCCGATCCGCACGCCCGCGCGCTCTACCTGTTCCCCACCAAGGCGCTGGCCGAGGACCAGCTCCACGAGATGCAGGCAGCGCTCGACGCCGCGGGCTCGCCCATTCGCGCCTTCACCTACGACGGCGACACCCCACAGGACGCCCGCAAGGCCATCCGCGAGCGCGCCAACATCGTCCTTACCAACCCGGACATGCTGCACGCGGGTATTCTGCCGCACCACACGAAATGGGCGAAGGCGTTCGAGAACCTGCAGTACATCGTCATCGACGAACTCCACTACTATCGCGGCGTCTACGGCAGCCATCTGGCCAACGTGCTGCGCCGCCTGAAACGAATCTGCGCGTTCTACGGCTCGACGCCGCGCTTCGTCTGCTGTTCGGCCACTATCGCCAACCCGCGCGAGCTGGCCGAGGCGATCACCGAGGCGCCCTTCGAGCTGGTGGATAACAACGGCGCGCCCTCCGGCGACAAGTATTTCGTCTTCTACAACCCACCGGTGGTGAACAAGCAGCTTGGCATCCGCCGCAGCTATCTGCAGGAAACGCGCCGCATCGCCTCCGACTTCATCGAGCGGCACCAGCAGACGCTCATCTTCGCCAACAACCGCCTCGCCACCGAGTTGCTCATCACCTATCTGCGCGACGCCGTCGAGCGTGGTCCGCTGCCGGGCGATGCCGTGCGCGGCTATCGCGGCGGCTATCTTCCGCGCGAACGGCGCGAGATCGAACGCAAGCTGCGCTCGGGCGAGATCCGCGCCGTCGTAGCCACGAACGCGCTCGAGCTCGGCATCGATATCGGCTCGCTCGACGCCGTCGTGATGGCCGGATATCCCGGCAACATCGCGTCCACCTGGCAGCGCGCGGGCCGCGCCGGCCGCCGACAGACGCCGTCGCTCGCCGTGATGATCGCTTCCAGCGCGCCCGTCGACCAGTACATCGTCGAACATCCCGAATATTTCTTCGAGCGCTCCCCTGAACACGCCTGCATCAACGCCGACAACCTCGAAATCCTCATGAACCATCTGAAGTGCGCCGCCTTTGAGCTGCCCATCGCCGACGGCGAGAAGTTCGGACCGCACGACGTCACCGAACTCTGCCGCTTCCTCGATGAAGACGCGGGCCTCCTGCACCACTCCGGCTCGCAGTGGCACTGGACCTCCGACACTTACCCCGCCGACGCCGTCAGCCTGCGCAGCGTCACCAGCGACAACTTCGTGGTGGTGGACATCACCGGCGAGCACAAGATCATCGGTGAGGTCTCCTACCCGATGGCGCTGGTCACGCTGCACGAGAAAGCAATCTATCTGCACGAGGCGCGCCAGTATCAGGTGGAGCGCTTCGATCACGAGGGCCGCAAGGCTTACGTGCGCAGCGTCGATTCCGATTACTTCACCGACGCCATCGACTACACGCAGGTGCGCGAGCTGGAATCGTTCGAAACCGCCGATCACGCAGGCGTGCAGCTTGCCCACGGCGACGTGCGCATCAACACGCAGATTGTCGGCTTCAAGAAAGTGAAGTTCTACACGATGGAGAACGTCGGCGCGGGCAGCCTGTCCATGCCCGAGCGTGAAATGCACACCACGTCGTTCTGGATCCACTTTCCCGCCGCGTTTCTCGCGCAGTTCAGCGATCTCTCGCCCACGGAAAAACAGAACGGCCTCACCGGACTCGGCAACGTGCTCCGTACCGTGGCCGCGCTGTTGCTGATGTGCGATCCGCGCGACCTCGGCGTCGCGATTACCGATGCGGCGTTACAACAGCAGCGCGTCTGGGAGCCCGATCTCTTCCTTTACGACAACTATCCCGGCGGCATCGGCCAGAGCGCGCCGCTGTTCAAGATCGCGCCGAAGCTGCTCGAAGGCGCCGCCGGCCTGCTGCGAAATTGCCCTTGCGAGAGCGGTTGCCCGGCTTGCGCCGGTCCTATGGGCGAAATCGGCGAGCGCGGGAAGGAAGCGGCCCTGCGCATTGCAGAGACGCTTTACAGACAGCAGTAAGCCTCACATCCAGGTGATAGAAGTCATCGGCAATACGGCCGTGAGGGACCCGCCGGCGAATCGCAGGCCCAATATGCCCATACTGATGCCGGTCGTATCGAACTCGACCGTGCCGCGCTTCCCGGCGCATTACGGAAATCGATCGGACAGGTTAAAGGCCGCGTGTGCCAGTGCGCCCAAGCGTCAGGCTGTGCAGCAGGAACTGTGTCCCTTGTTCGTCGCGGAACGTGACGGAAACCGGAATGCTCGTCTACGTCACTGGGTTGACGATCGCGACCCCGGTAGTCGAGTTGATCTCGTCAAAGGGCATGGCGTACCTATTGGCGTTCACAAAAGTCATAACGGGCATCGACGCTTCGAAGTCGGGCCGTCCGGCCACACTCTGCCGGAATATCGCGTTCCCTCCGGTGCGATTCGCTGTTGGAGGCGCAGCGATGCACGTCAAGTGAAATCAGACGGCCGCTTTGCAGTCTACAGGGTAGGGCCTCACGCGGGATCATGGCTGGCTGGGTGCAATATCTTCTTCAGGTCCATGGGCGAGACTGGGCTGTTGGGCTCGTCATACTGGCTGCGGCAGTCGTCCTGAGCGGGTTCGCGCACCGAATCCTTCTAAAGCTCGTTGCCCGAATGCGCAAGGGCCGCCCTGAAGACCACACTCACTTGCTGCGAATCGTCGCACGGCTTCGCCGCCCGGCGCGGGCTCTGGTGGTCATCGCCGGCCTGGGCTTTATCCTCCCTCTGGCCGGGTTGCCGCCAGCGTGGGTCGCCACCCTGCAGAAGACCGCCGGCGTCCTGTGGTTTCTCGCACTCGGCTGGCTCTTGATCGCCCTGGTCTACTGCTTCGAAGACTTCATGGTGCTGCGCTTTGACGTTTCGGTAGCCGACAATCTGCGCGCGCGGCGCGCCAGAACGCAGGTGCAGATTCTGCGGCGCATGGTCATTGCGCTGCTGGTGCTTTTGGACGCGGGGCTGGCGCTCTCCGTCTTTCGCGATTCGGCGATCTGGCACTATGGCGCGGGACTGTTGGCATCCGCGGGGCTGGCCAGTCTGGTACTGGTGGCGGCAGCCCGGTCGTCGGCGTCGAACTTCCTCGCAGGCCTGCAGATCGCGCTCACCGAGCCGATCCGTCTGGACGACGTGGTCATCGTCGAGGGCGAGTGGGGCCGCATTGAAGAGATCGCCACAACTTACGTCGTGGTCGCGATCTGGGACCAGCGCCGTCTGGTGGTTCCGCTCAGCTATTTCATCGAACATCCGTTCGAGAACTGGACGCGCACCACCGCGGAACTGCTGGGGACCGTGTATATGTACGTCGATTACACCGTTCCTGCGGAGCTCCTGCGCCGGGAACTGAAACGAATCTGCGAGGGAACCCCACTCTGGGACCGCCGTGTTTGCGTGCTCCAGATCACCGACCTCTGTCAACAGACAATGCAAGTGCGCTGCCTGATCAGCGCGGCTGAATCCGGCGCTCAGTTTGACCTGCGTTGTCTGGTGCGGGAGAAGATGATCGAGTTCATCGGGAAGAACTACCCCGACGCTTTGCCACGCATTCGCTTCAGCGGGAGCGCTGAACTGGCGCGGCTCGGAAGTCAGTTACGGACGAACTCGTAGCGCTCCAGCGTGGCGGCCATGGCGTTGTCGCCGTCATGCCGCACTACCTTGCCTACACAACGGAGGCGTATCTTGCGCTGCGCCTGAGCCACTGGAAGCGTGACGAAGTACTCGATGGTCTCGCCGATCGGCACGGCGACATCGGCTATGAACAGCACGCCGTTCGAGCTCATATTGCGAGTCTCGGCGATTCGCGGTTCGGGGGCGGCACCCGCCCGGATCAGTTCCACAGGAAGCTTCAGATCGAATCGGATAGCTTTGCGTTGGTCCGTCACGTCAACTCAAATTTAGTGAACCAGGGGTTCTAAGGTCAATACCAGGGAAACTCCTAAAGTCCCGGTACGTCGTCCGATCTCGCGCGTCTACTCAGGTTGCCCAGTACAGTTCTTGACATGTCCTTTCAAAACTTCATAAGCCGGTTCTCGTCAGCTACTTAGACGAGCAGGAACGGCGCGAATCTCCGGCTGTGCCGGGGTCATTGCTGGACTAAATTGGTCTCATTCGCGACAATGGATTACAGGAGCCAGACAGTGTGGCACATCATCAATTGGAAGGATTACATCGACGGGCCGTTTGACAGCTACGAGAGTGCGCTCACCGAAGCCATGTTCCTCGGCTACGAGAACCGCCCGCAGCCCCAGGTCAAACGCCTAGCGCGAGATTTCTACCAGTATCGGGCGCCATACAACAAGCAGGAGAAGTGGTGGCCGACCTTCTGGATTTGCACGGAAGAAGCAGCGCTCAAGCGGGGTATCCCGCAAAGCCGCCTGCGGCCGGCATTTGAGCAGACTGCCGCGTAACCTGACCTGACTGAGATACCGGAAGAAGACCGCACTTTCGGTGTGTTCGTACGCGCGTCAGGATGTCGTCTTCTCCGGATAACTCACCGGCATCACGATCCAGGCCACAATGTAGCCGATAATGCCGATCAGCGGAATCGGCCAGATCACCAGCACGATCCACAGGATGCGCACCAGCGTGACGTCCACCCCAAAGTAGCGGGCAAACCCTGCGCACACCCCGGCGATCTTCTGCTCCTCGGCGGGACGCGTGAGCCTGGCAGTCCGCGGCGGGACCGAGCCGGCGGGCGCCTGGCCGGTAGGCGCGCCGCACTGATTGCAGAACTTCGTTGTGTCATCCAGGGTGACGCCGCACCTCGTACAGAACATGGGGAATCCGACCTCCGATATCATTTACGCATTTCCGGGCTCCGCCGTTCGGGAAGGTCCTCCATAACATTCCACGCCCAGGAGGCGTATTACTGAATAGAGGAGAACCTGCGATGCTGATTCGTGTCCCACGAGGCTGGGAGATCCCTGAGCGTGAGGCGACTCCGGAGTCCGTCTACCTGAACCGCCGCCAGCTTCTGACCGCAGCCGGTTTCCTGGGCGTGGAGAGGTTGCTCGCCGGCGACACCACCGGGCCGTATCCGGCGAAGCGGAATCCCGAGTTCACGCTCGACCGTCCGATCACCGAGGAATGGGCCGCCGAGAGCTACAACAACTTCTACGAGTTCAACGAAGAAGACAAGACGGCGGTCAAGGACATGGTCGGCAACTTCCGCATCAGCCCGTGGAAGGTGGGGGTCATCGGACTAGTGAACAAGCCTCGCTGGTTCGAAATTGATGAGCTGATTCGCCTCATGCCCATCGAGGAGCGCCTCTACCGCCACCGCTGTGTGGAGGCATGGTCGATGGCCGTGCCGTGGACCGGCTTCCAGTTCTCCAACCTGGTCAAGCTCGTCGAACCGAAGCCCGAAGCGAGATTTGTGCGTTTCGAATCGCTCTGGCGGCCAAAGGAGATGCCGGGTCAGGTCAGGTACACCTGGTATCAGTGGCCCTATTTCGAGGGCCTGCGCATGGACGAAGCCATGAACGAGCTGGCTTTCGTCGTTACCGGCCTCTACGGCAAGCCGCTGCCGAAGCAGAACGGCGCGCCCATTCGCATGGCCCTTCCCTGGAAGTACGGATACAAGGGCGCGAAATCGATCGTCAAGATCGAGTTCATCAAGAGCCAGCCCGAGACCTTCTGGCACAAATCCGGGCCCAACGAGTACGGCTTCTATTCCAACGTGAACCCGCACAAGCCGCACCCCCGCTGGTCCCAGGAGATCGAGCGCGTCATTCCTGAGATGCAACGCCGGCCAACCCTTATGTACAACGGCTACGAGAAGTGGGTGGCCGGCATGTACAACGGCAACGAATACTGAACCGCAGCTTGAGTTACTCTGACATCCCCGGACCGCGTCCGTGTCCCCGGGGAGCATTCACCACTGCATAGCCCGAGGGGATCTGGAACAGCACCGGATCCGGTTCTGCCTGAACGATGTTCTGCAGAGTCACCGTGGACGTGCCCCAACGCGGGTCTTCGCTGATAATCTGCAAAGGCACCTTCAACTCAGGCGACATCCAAACCGTCCGGGTCGAAACGATCGGCTGCTGATTGCCGATCGAGCCTGCGGGGACGGTACGTGTGATCTTCGTGGCAGTCGCCGCACGTCCGTTCACCGTGGTCGGTCCAAGATCCTCCGTGGCCGCGCCGGGTGCCTGGCCCATTGCGTGACGTACCCGCGGGTTGGATGGCGCTCCGGCCCCGGGCGCCTTGAACGTTCGGACCAGGGCTGTTTGCTTTTCCTGGTCGAGCCGCACGACGTTCCCCGCCACCGGATCGAAAACCGTGACTAGCACCCGTCCGTCCGGTCCTGCCATTTCCGTGCGCACACGACCCTGGCTGTCCCGCCACACTTTGGTCTGTTCCTGACGAGTGATCTGATTCCCCCCAGCCAACGTCTGCGAGAATGAACGGACCTCTACGGCCGAATATGGCGCACCAGTTACCGGGGTTCGGCCCCACGGTCCGATGGCGGCAAAGCCAAAACCGCGTCCGTGCTCTCCCAACCCGTGGCCCTGTGCCGCGGCCAGACCGACAGCCGCCATCCCGAGAAGAACGATCTTTACGAGCCTCATGATCCTGCTCCTTTGCGACTAGAAATCGCTGTCTTTGGTCACGCGCACCGCGCGCGGAAACCCATCTTCGCCAACCATCACATCTGCCATCACCGGATCCTCGCCGAGGCCATCCGCCGGCAAACCCATGCGCACCAGAGCCGCCGGATCCAGCTCTTCGCGAAGAACGGTCACGAATTCGCCTTGTGCCAGCGCAGGAGCGTAGGGAACCGGGACAAATCCATCCTCGGAACTTGCCGCTGCCAGCGACGTGTCTGGCTCTGATGCCGGATTCGTCGTCCCCGGATGCAGTACCACCAGGACCATAACAAGGGTCGCCGCCGCTGCGGCCGCAGCCCAGGTCCAGCGCGTCCGGACGGAACGCCGCTCACGTTTCTGCCGGTCGAACTCCCGCACCACCGCATCGAATCCTGTGCGGGGCAGCCGGGCATCGGACACGCGATCGTTGAGGATCTGCAGCTCACGGGTCAGGACGCGCTCGTCACGCCATCTCCCGGCGCAGACCGGACAAGTCGCCAGATGTTCGCGCAGCGACTCATCCGGCCCCATCCCTCCGCGGGCGTCATCCACCACTTTGGCTGTCCACTCCCGGCACCCGACCATTCCTTCTACCTCGCGCCTACCTCAAAAGCTGTGGCATTCAACGGGGCGAGTTTCGCCGCCAGAAGCTGCCGCGCCCGGTGCAGCCGCGACCGCACCGTACCCACCGGACACTGCATCAACCGCGCCGCCTCCTCGTAGCTCCGCTCCTCGAGATCGCAGAACACAACCACGTCGCGATACCCCACCGGCAACTCCGCCAGTGCCTCGTACAGCGCCGCCGTCCGCTCGTCGTCGATCAGCTCATCCAGCAGATCGCCGCCGGAAAACGGCTCCTCGGACAAAGCGCTGACCGTTTTGGGCATCCGGCGCAGCAGATTCCGCGCCAGCCCATATGCATATGCTTCCACCGAACCCCGGCTTTGATCGAACCGCCCGCCCGAACCCATCAGCCGCAGAAAAACCTCCTGCGTCACCTCCTCGGCCATCTGCCGCCTGCCCGACGTGTACAGCGCATAGCGGTGAATTCGCCCTGCGAGCCGTTCATACAACTCAGCCAGCGCGGACCTGTCCCCACCTCGCATTCGCCGATAGATCTCTTCGTCGGTGGGTCGCATGCCGGCGGTCATCCTGCATTGCGGGAACAGAGGCAAAAAGTTCCCGGCGAGACAGAAATGACGAAATCGGTATTGACGATGGCACCGATCCTTGGTAACATACTATGTCGATAGATATAGTATAGATTATGACACTCGTCGTCTGTTGTTGCTGCCTCCGGTAGTTGTCCATCTCACGGCCCGCGTTCCTGTGCCGTACCAAGTCTGAACAAATTCAATAGAATAGAGGAGATACAGGTGACAGCCTACAGACTGTTTCTTCGCGTAGTTGTACCCGCACTGCTGGTCGTGGCAGGTGCGCAGAATGGCCGAGCCGCCGATGGCTCCGAATTCGCAATGGTCGGCGACGATCAGACACAGGTCGCGCAAAATCAGGTGTCTGGAGTGCCGCCGGATCGCCCTCCGGCCCCAGTACAAACACCCGATCAAAAGCCGCAGACCCCCGGAACTCGCTATGAGAACGCGGGGCAGAACATCCCCATCACGTCGGAGGGGATACCGCGGCCGGGCGTGCCGTTGGGGGCGACAGACGTCCCGACCTTCAACGTTCTGGGGCGGGTGAAACTGCACCTGACCGGGTATCTCCAGCCGCGCTATACCCAGCAGCCGGGAACCAACAGCGTGATCTCGATCAAACGCGCTCGCCTGGTCCTGGATGGCAGTCTTGACAAGAAGGTAGATTTCTACTTCCAGTTCGATCCAACGCTGAGCCCGGCGCTGTTGGATGCTTACATTAACCTCAAACCGAAAGATTGGCTGAAGTTCCGCGTGGGCCAGTTCAAGGTGGGCTTCAGCGAGGAGAGCCTGTTGGGAGACGACCTGCTGGTGCCTGTGGAACGGTCTGTGGTGGTGAATAAGTTCTCGCCGGATCGCGACATCAGCGCACAGGGGCGCGATCTGGGCGCGCAGGCGTACGGGTCGTTCATTGTAACGAAGCGCTCGCTGGTGGACTACTGGGTCGGCGTTTTCGACGGCGGCGGCATCTACAACATTGCGCCGAATCATCACAAAGCGTGGGTGGCGCGCGTGATTGCTCACCCGATCAAGGGCCTCAACGTGGGCGGCGATTATTACGAGGGCAAGACGGGGACGCCTCCCGCGGCCCTGGTGGCCAAACAACGCGCCGACCTGGAACTCGGATACCAGCACGGCCGCTTCTACAGCTACAGCGAGTACCTGTTCGGCCGCGACGGCCTGGTGCATCGCTCGGGGGGCTACGGCTTGCTGGCCTACCGGTTCGTGAAGGAGCTGGACGCGTTTGCTCGCTACGAGGAATACAACGCCCAGCACGACAAGGCCCACCAGATCGCGCGCATCTACATGGCGGGCGTGAACTATTATCCCGTGAAACTGCTGAAATTCGGCGCCGACTATGGGGTACTGAAGGATCCGGCGAGCGGGAAACTCGGCAGCATCGCACTGGCCCAGTTGCAGGCGGGATGGTAGATCACATGAAAACAATACTCTCGATCCTTGTTCTTGGCGTGACGGTCGCCGCGGCGGCGGACACGGTCCACCTCCTGAACGTTTCCTACGATCCGACGCGCGAGCTATATCAGGAATTCAACAGGGCGTTTGCGGCCGACTGGAAGAAGAAAACCGGCCAGGATGTGGACATCGAACAATCGCACGGCGGATCGGGCAAGCAGGCGCGCGCGGTGATCGATGGCTTGCAGGCTGACGTGGTGACGCTGGCGCTGGCTTACGACATCGACGCGATCGTGGATCACGCGCATGTCATCGATCCGAGCTGGCAGAAAAAACTGCCCGACAACGCGACGCCGTACACGTCCACAATCGTGTTCCTGGTGCGCAAAGGGAATCCGAAGGGCATTCACGACTGGCCGGACCTGGTGCGCAACGGCGTGAGCGTGATCACCGCGAATCCGAAGACCTCCGGTGGCGCGCGCTGGAGCTATCTGGCGGCGTGGGGCTATGCGTGGAACAAATACGGGCGCAATGAGCAGAAGGCGCGCGAGTTTATCGCAGCTCTGTACGGCAATGTCCCGGTGCTCGACTCCGGCGC
>Ga0335085_10003218_pt1 | contig 28732 bp, 23 predicted proteins | sample Lox_Sample_45_FD_206712 | JGI IMG/M metagenome (GOLD analysis project Ga0335085, IMG submission 206712) | Soil microbial communities from Loxahatchee National Wildlife Refuge, Florida, United States - Lox_Sample_4.5 | ecosystem: Environmental > Terrestrial > Soil > Wetlands | place: USA... | reverse complement strand
GGCCGGAATAGCCGAGTTGTCTGAATTCCATGGCGATTTGGATGCGACGCAGGGGCCGCAGGATATGTGGCTCTTGTACGTTTGTGTTTGAGCTGGCAAGAGTCGAAAGTCGAGAGTTGAGAGTTCACGGAAAAGGTTTTTGGCTTCGGTCTCGGACCGTGGAGACTCTGATCCCGCTTTGTGAGGGGGCTCCCCCTGTTTTCTTGTAAGTGTTCATTCTAAAGGGTTTTAAGTCTAATGTTTTGTAAGTGTTCATTCCAGAGGGTTTAGGGGTGTGTTTTCTGGAAGTGTGGATTCTAAAGGGTTTAGCCCATTGAAACAGTGATTTATGGATTTCGCAACTGGCCCGGCTGCACTGTTTTTCTGAGTTCTGACCTCCTCACTTCCGGATCGCCGACAATCCATCCGTTCGACTCCGCGACGCAGTGACGCAAGCCGGCGGTTTTCCAGTTGATGGCTATACACTCTCTCGTTAGCGCTTCGTAGAGACAATCACCGCTGGATCAAACGAAGTGGTGTAGCCAGCAAATTTGCCGTTCACACTGCCGGTGAAATCGACGCCTCCGACCAGGTATTGTCGAAAAGTGTGGTTCACGCGGCCCAGGCTAACGGTTTGGAGGCCGAGTGTAAAAGATGTTGACGATGTAATCGTATGCCACCAAGTGACAAAAAATAGATTGGTGCGTGCCGGATCGGTGGCGTTGGGACTCGGATTGGTGTCAAAAATCACTTGATGGCGCCACGTGGTAGTCAGCACCGGTGTCCCTTGGCGGAAGGAATCGGGATTCGGTGTGGTCAGGTCGCCGCTGGGCACGGGATTGTAGTAGATCGTTGTGGTTCCTTCCCGGATAACAATTTTCAAACTGCCGTGATTGGTGGCTTTCTCGGTGACGGAGTCGTTGTAGAAGGTGAGCAGCGCAGAAGCTTCGCTCTGCGGGGCGCCAGCGAGATATATCTGGTCGTCGCTCAATCCCCGCACATGGCTGATGTAACCGTACTGAACGGAAGTCGCAGGAAGTCCCGGACCTGCCGGGGGAGAGTTTTTCACTTGCCCGATGAATTCGTACATCTCCTGATCGATCTGGGAAAAATCGAACGGGGGCGGAAACTGCGCACACGCTGTTCCCGCCCAACTGCCCACAAACAACATTACGAAGAGCGAACGCCAATGCAGTATCGATCTGGATCGCATAGTGAATCTCCTTTTGAGCAACTGTGTCCTGGGGAAAGGCGCATGATCACGCGAGCCGAAGGGTTGCACAATAGAGACCAGATGAAGATTGGCTGAAGCTTGCATAAAGAAACTATGTGGCTCTGGCGAAAGGATTTATTACTGGCATGAAGAGTTCGACGAACCTATAATTCCATCCAAGTGACGGAGGTATATCCTGCCTGGCCTTTACCAGTTCGAGGATTTTCAGCTGGACGTCGCGCGTTATGAACTGCGGCGCAACGACCGCATCCTAAAGCTGGAGAGGATTCCCATGGAGCTACTGATCCTGTTGGTCGGGAGACATGGCGAATTGGTGTCCCGCGACGACATCACGGCCAAGCTTTGGGGCCGGGATGTCTTCATCGAGGCCGAGCTCGGCATCAACACGGCGGTGCGTAAGATTCGCCACGCCCTGGGAGACGACCCCGAGCGACCGCGTTTCGTGCAAACCGTGGTGGGAAAGGGCTATCGGTTCGTTGCCGCGCTTAACACCGCAGCCAACGGTCCTTCGCGGTGGTATGGGGCGCAATCAAGGAATGGCCATGACAATGGAGGACCGTCTGCAGACGAAGCAGCGGCTCGCGACGAGCTACTGCTCGAGGCATTTTCCGACAAATTCGCCACAGCCACCGCGGAATCCAATAGTGGGCATCGGACGGTCCTGCCGAGCACCAGAGGCTCAGTTTCTGAGGGGAGGCTGCTGAAGCCAGCCGGGCGCGGTGGCAGGCGGCGGTACGCTGCGGCGCTATTCGCGGCGGGAACCGCTGCGACTGCTACCGCACTCTTCTTGCTCGCACTTGCACATGTTGGGCGCCCACCGCTGTTCAACCACCGCATGACCATAGTGGTCTTACCATTCGCGAATCTCAGTGGTGACCCAGCCGAAGAATACGTAAGCGATGGAATGACCGAGGAGGTCATTACAGCGCTTGGCCAAGTCAACGCCGAACACTTAGGCGTGATTGCGCGCACTTCAGCCATGCACTACAGACACACGGAGAGCGATGTGCGGCAGATCGGTCACGAGCTTGGGGCCGACTATGTTTTGGAGGGCAGCATTCGTCGCGCTGGGGATCGCATCCGCGTTACCGCGCAGTTGGTCGGGGCCCGCGATCAGACGAGCATGTGGTCGAAGGATTACGAAGTCCTTGATTTCAACGAAATTCCGGGCGTGCAGACTAAAATCCGTGATGCGGTGGCTAAGGCATTGCGCCTCAAAATGGAAGCGAAACTCGGTTCGCCCGCGAGCGTCCAGCCGGAAGCTTACCGGCTCTACTTGAAGGGACGTTATTTTCTGGATCGCCGCGATCCGATATCGCTACAGAAAGCCCTCGACTACTTCCAACAATCTGCGGCCCGCGACGGAAATTTCGCGCGCGCATGGTCCAGCGCTGCTCTAACCTATGAGTTGCTTGAGTATGTGCGGGCCATCCGCCCGATTGACTCGTATCCAAATGCGCTTTCGGCAGCCAGACGAGCCTTGCAAATCGATGCCGAATCGTCCGAAGCGCATACAGCACTTGCCTACTACCACGAGCACTACGAATGGAACTGGGCGGAAGCTGACCGGGAATTGACACTTGCCTTGGTGCTCGATCCGAGTTACGAATTGGCCCGTCAGTGGTATTCCTACGAGCTACTGGTTCGCGGCGACACGCAACGGGCTGTTGAGGAGATGCGCCGCGCACTCGCCCTCGATCCAGTATCGTTCCGCGTCAACGTTACGATGGCGGAGCGCCTGGACCGCGCCGGCCGACACGACGAAGCCATTCAGCAGTACGTGACCGCTCTTGAGCTTTCTCCTGACGATGTTGGAGCGCACTCTAGACTTGGCGAACTCTACGGGAAGAATGGAGATGTTATCCTGGCTGCCACTGAATACCGGCGTAGCCTTCAGCTTTCCGGCGATCAGAAACTGGAAAGGCGATTTGATGACTTGAATGCGCGCGCCGGGTTCACGGCGGCATTCACTGCAATCGAAGCCGAAAGGTTCAGAGCCTCGCTGCACGCCCTTGACGTTCGCGCCGCTCGCGGCGAATACGTCTCCCCATCCGATTACGCTTTCATTTACGCGGCTTTAGGCGATCGCAAACAAGCTCTGGACTGGTTGCAGCGAGCGTACGACGAGCATGCCAGCATCATGCTGGAATTGGGGAGCCCGGTGTTCGACAAAATCCGCGACTCGCCCGAATTTAAGGAGCTTGTTCACCGATTAAAGATGCCCATGATTCACGCCAAACTGTAAATCCGTGGTGAGAGCCAGTCCGAAACGAGCTTGCGATTCGCCCGACCGGGGCGCTTTTGATGAAGTTCCTGCGAACAACGGAAGTCGTTCTTCTGGGCTGTCTATAATCCGCAGATCGTGGGTGCTAGATTCAGTGTGTCTTGCTTTGATTAACGGCACGGCTCTGGACGGATCACAGGCCATCCGGAAGTTGTTAAAGGGCAGTCCTGCAGCAACTCGCGAAAGGGCGGCTCCGTTTTACATCGACGGTTATCCTTCTTCGCTGGAGGTTGGCCCGAGGTGGCCGACTGACTCGGGAAGCGATTCAGGAGACGGATCCAGGTTGGTGAGAGAAGGAGGATCGGAGAGGGGAGCGGCGTCTTCGAGGACTTTGTTCCAGTGGTCGAACTTGTAGGAGAAGGGGAACTCCTCCTTTACGTAGGGAAGAGACGAAAGCATGACCCGGCCGAGATAGGTGAGGATGGCGGCTTTGCGAGGGGCGATGCGGTCCTGGGCGACGGCGGTGAAGAGTTTGCCGAGGACGTGGTTGATGTCGGTGGCGGTAAGAAAACCGCCGTTGAGAGAGACAGAAATTTCCTCTCCCAGGCGCTGGGATTCGAGGAGCTGGAGATCTTGCCGGGCATGGAAGGCACAGAAAATGGGGTGAGCCGGGCTGCGCAACATGCGGCAGCGGCGGCCGTCGGAAAATGGAAACTGGCAGCGCTTGGAGACACCAGCGCTGGAATTCTTGTTTTTCATGGGGACCTCTTTAGAGTGGATTTGAGTTAAGGCGAAAAGCGAAACTGGAAATACGAAACTCGAGATGCGTTTAGGGGCCCGAGGGAAGATCAGGCCTCGCTATCGAATAGCAACAATCGAGAAGGCAAAAAAATAGCCGCCTGGAAAGGCGGCGGCAAAGGTCGATTGGGTCTGATTCTCCGAGGAAGATACTATCACCGATGGTACCGCACTGTCAATAGTCATTTGATTAAAGTAGGGGTCATTATAAGTAGAATCAGCGAGTCAGTTTCCAGTAAGCCGCGCGGGCTCAAGGAAGAATTCGGGTCCATAGCGCGCCGGATCATCTCGCCACGCCGAGCGTAGACGACGTCTTATCGGAATACGCGGGCGTTACTCACCAGAAGATCGACGGAAGCAGTGAAAATAGAATGTAATTCAGCCTGATCCTTTGCATGGAGCGTTTTTGAATTCAGCAGCGTCGCCGTTCCGTGTATCAAGGCTAACAGTGCCAGCACCAATCTCGAATGGTCCTCGGGAGACCCTCCAAGCCATTCCGCAGCTCTAGTTTTCACATATTCAACGTTGGGTCTCGATTCCTGGAACTTGGGTGCCCATTCACCAAATGCAAGGGCGTATTCGCGGGGATGGCCCAGGGCAAACTCAAGTGTGCGATTGCAGATCTCTTGCAGAGAGTCAGCCGACTGGAGCACACGAAACAAATCCTGTTGAAACTGTTCCAACAGGGCGCGCAGGATGGCCTTTCTGTCTCGGAAGCGACGGTAGACTGCCGGGGTATTGGTATGGGCTAGTTTTGCCAAGGCTCGCATGGAGAGAGCTTTTTCGCCCCCTTTCACGAATAGTTTCCGTGCGGCTTCGTGAATGCGACCCTCTAGAAGAGGATCAGGTTGTCTAGGCATGACATCCTCACAAATAATGCAGCCGAAACAAAACGTTGACACCGTAAATATAACAGTGTATAAGTAATGAGACTAGCTGGTTTTTCAGTCTTTGTAAATCTAATTTGAGAGTTGGAGATGTCTTGTTTGTCTGAGCCAAGGGACAGCGCCCCGGACGCTAAAATGAACCGGGAACTACGGCCGAATTCTGGGGCAAATCGGAATCAAGGAAAGTTAGAACTAACGGAAGAGCTAGTTCTTCGCGTGCTGACACGCATTCGCGGCTACATGCGAGAACAGCGCGAAGAGTACGTATCGATAGGCAAGCCGCTCGACCCCGGGCATGCGGCAGTGATGAAATCTTTCTTTTCGACCACATTTCTTGCCGGCGCCAAGGTCGTGCAACTGGTGGGCCGCCGTGTTGCGGAGCCGTCGTGTTGCCTAGAGGCGAGAGCCGCGGGCTTTCAGGGCCTCCCGGAATTCACACATTTGGCTTCGGTGACGTTTCAAGATGTCTTGGTCTTCAACGATGAAATGACAGAGCGATTGCTCTTCCAAGCGCTCGTTCGCCGCGTTCAAATTGAAACGCTGGGGCTGGATCGCTACGTCGAGTTGTTCATTCGAGCATTTCTTGATTCGCGCTGGCTCTTCAGCGTGCCGCTTGAAGCCCACGCATTCGAGCTTGAGTCGAGGTTTGCTGCGGACCCAAAGAAGGCCTTTTCTGTCGAAGACGAGGTCCGGGCGCGGGCAGGCCAGAATCGCTATTAGTTGTCTGAACTTCGAGGCGCGATTCGCAACCCTGCGACGGAAGGGAATACACCTTGCCTCATTGCGGGGAATGAGCGCTAAGACGGGACTCGGCTAGGAGATCGGCGAGAATCCAGTCGGTTCCGGCGATTGCGAAGAAAACAGTCGTGGCGACGGCGTAGAGAACGTAGCGCGGTGGATGCCAGTCGTTGTAGTCATGCCAAACCAGCGTGATGAGGCCAAAGGCGAAAGCTGCCACCCCAAAGAAATGACGGCCGAAGTGCGAACTGGGCGTTGAACCGGTCATTGAACCGGTTCTTAAAGCGCGGTAGGTTTGGGGCGGCGGAACTGGAACCAAAGGTAGAGAACGGCGAAGGCGAAAAGGGCGCCGATAGAGTCGAGAAGGGAATCGTAGGGAGAAGCGGTGCGGCTGACGACGAAGGCCTGGTGAATTTCGTCGAGGCAAGAATATCCGGCAGCGACAAACCAGGCAGAAAATCCCCAGGTCCAACGCCAGCCTTTGCGGTCGCCCCGAAAGCCACGAAAAAGCAGCACGCAGAAAATGAAATATTCCGTGAAGTGGGCGCTCTTGCGAATGAGATGGTGAATGAGATCGAATTGATCCTGGGTGAGGTGTGGGAAGAACCAGCGAACGACGGGGGATAGGATATTCGCGGTGTGCTCTGCAGAAAAGCGGTCGGTCGAAAGCGTGAAAATGACGCCGGCCCATACGAGAGCGGGCCACCAGGCGCGAAACCATTCGGGGAGCAGAAGCTTGCGAAGACGGGGCTGCAACTCCTGCATTTGCGGTGCGGGGCGAGGGTTGCGCCACGGTTGCGGGTCAGACAATTCTAAATCTCCGGTTTCGTCGTTCCGTTGCTTCGTTCAGTTCTCGCTTACAGTCTAGCTTGCCGCGGGTGATTTCCCCAGAAGAGGCGTTGGCGGGCGGAAAAATAGTCAACTGTCAGAAAATCGGGAGCTGGGCTCCCGCGCTCCAAAGTTACTCCATACGATAGTTCGGGGCTTCGCGCGTGATGATGACGTCGTGAACGTGGCTTTCGCGCAGGCCCGCGGCGGTGATGCGGACAAAGCGCGCTTTTTCTGCGAGTTCCCGCAGCGTTGGGGCGCCCACGTAGCCCATGCCACTTTTGAGGCCACCGACGAGCTGGTCTGTTAACGCGCCAAGCGAACCTTTGTAAGGAACGCGCCCTTCGACGCCTTCCGGCACGGATTTGCCGCGCTCTTCCATGTCCTGAACGGTGGCGTAGCGGTCGGAGCCTGCGTCCATGGCGCCCATCGAGCCCATGCCGCGATAGGTTTTGAAGCTGCGGCCCTGGTAGAGAATCGTCTCGCCGGGAGCTTCCTCGGTGCCGGCAAAGAGGCTGCCGATCATCACGCAAGAAGCGCCGGCGGCGATGGCCTTGGTGATGTCGCCGGAATACTTGATGCCGCCATCGGCGATGATAGGGATGCCGGTACCTTGTGCGGCGCGCGCGGCTTCCATGATGGCGGTGATCTGCGGTACGCCGGCGCCGGTGACGACGCGCGTAGTGCAGATCGAGCCGGGGCCGATGCCGACTTTCAGGCCGTCAATGCCAAGAGCGATGAGATCTTTCGCGGCTTCGTAGGTGGCGACGTTTCCGGCGATGAGCTGCGCTTCGGGAAGGCGCTGGCGAATGGCGGCGATGGCGTCCATGACGCGAGTGGTGTGGGCGTGCGCGGTGTCGATGGCGAGAACGTCGGCCTTGGATTTGAACATTTCGACGGCTCGCTCGAGGTAATCGCCGGTGGCGCCAACTGCTGCCCCCACACGCAAGCGGCCGTGATCGTCCTTGGTGGCGTGCGGATAGGCGCGCTTTTTCTGAATGTCTTTTACGGTGATCAGACCCTTGAGGTTGAAATCCTGGTCGACGACGAGAAGTTTTTCGATGCGATGTTTTTGCAGGATGCGCTCAGCTTCCTCGAGCGTGGTGCCGACCGGAACGGTGACCAGATTGTCCTTGGTCATCACGGAGCCGACAAGCTGGGAATGATTTTTTTCGAAGCGCAGATCGCGGTTGGTGAGGATTCCGGTGAGGCGGGTGCCGCGCGTGACGGGCAAGCCCGAGATGCGGTACTTGGTCATGATTTCGAGGGCCTGGCGAAGAGTAATGTCCGGAGAAATGGTTACGGGGTCAACGATCATGCCGCTTTCAGAACGTTTAACGCGGTCGACTTCTTCGCCCTGGCGGTCGATGGGCATGTTGCGGTGGACGAGGCCGATGCCGCCCTGGCGGGCGATGGCGATGGCCAAACGGGATTCGGTCACAGTGTCCATGGCAGCCGAGGCCAGGGGAATGTCGAGAGAAAGTTTGCGGGTGAAGCAAGTGCGTGTATCGACTTCGGCCGGAAGCACAGAGGACTTGCCAGGCAGAAGAAGCACGTCATCGAAAGTAAGACCCTCGAAAATCGGACCGTCGATCATTCCTACCTCAGTTCAAAGAAAATTAGCGTCCAAAAACAGCGCAGCCCAGCGGGTGGCCGCTGGGCCGAAAGATGAATGCGTCAGATTGCAAAAATCAATCACTGTGAAACTTCTATTCTAGGGGGCAAAGAGATTGGGGTCAAGTTGAGCCAAAGGGGGCGGGACAGCCAGACTTCGCGTACTTCGCGTCAGGCTGGAGCGCAATGTCCAGAGTCCTATGCTCACCTGGCCTGAGCCTGACCTCCGTACGCTCTGATTTGCGAAAGGTTCCGGGGAAGTACCAGGGCCTGTAACCGTCTAGCCAGATTTTCACCATTACGTTCGTATTCGAAGGCACGAACAGCTTGTAGTTTTGCTGCACGAGCCCGCTGCCACTTAGGAAATTATTAGGATTTGCGGAACGTCTGAATTCCACGCATGGGCGCAAGGGAGCGCCCGTTAGAGCGTCCGTTACTTTGCCCTCCAAGATCCCCGCCTTTGGTCCCATATGAATCCTTACGGTCGCATGGGGATTGGCGGGCGTCAATGTGACGGTTTCAAAACTTCCGTTGTCATAAAACTGAAAAGGCATACCCGGATAGTCTTCGGCTTCTTTCGCTGCAACTACTGCAAATTTTGCAAACCATGACCGGGGGATATGGATTCTGAAGTTTCCGGCCTCGTCGGTGACGGCGTGGGGAAGCATTGCGCCGAGGTCAACCCCCAGTGGGTCGGCGTAGACGGTGGCACCATTAACCGGCTTCCCATCTTCATCGTAAACAGTTCCGTCAATCCGTCCGTCATCGCTTTCAAGCGGAGCAAGTGGCTTCGCCTGTTGCGGGTGTACGCTTGAGCTAATCTCTGCGGCCACGATCAACAGAGTTATGAGTTTGACCCAACTCATGAACTTCATTCTGTCATAAATCCTACTGCGCTAAGTCAAGTAACCTGAGGATGGTTCAGCGCGGCGGCCGGAGGTTGCGCGCGTACTCGCCTGTAGGTGTCGGTTCGTTGTGCTTCTTGAGGCTCTCGATGTGGGCCGAGATGGCGTCTCTGGCCATGCTCTTGGCTTCGGAAAGAGTTCTGCCATACGTTACGCAGCCCGGCAGCACGGGAACTACGGCGGTAAATCCGCCCTCGGGTTCAGGCCAGAGGACGACATTGAAATGGGCGCGTGACTTCTTCATTTGAATGTCGTGTTCGCCGAACGGCCGGAGGCGGTCAAACTTTCTTCAAGTCGTTAGCTTGCCTGACGTGTACTACTGAACTACAGTCAATTCGTGGACTCCGAGGGAGAAAAATTTGAGCCGCACCGCTTGCTGCGGAACCGGCATGCGATGACGATCGCGGCGGCGTTTGTGCGACGCAAATTTGATCTGACTCCTTTTGAAGAACGGCTGTTTGAAGTCGAGCCGGGATCGAAGATTATTGGACGGTGCCACTGGCAAGCGGGAAAGCGGCGGGATGCCCCTGTCATTGTGATTTTGCACGGGCTAGAGGGTTCGAGCGAGTCGAATTACGTTTGGGGGATCGCGGAAAAAGCATATCGGCTTGGTTTTCACGCGGTGCGGTTGAATCAGCGGAATTGCGGCAGCCCGGAAGCTTTGAAGTTGACGCCGACGCTGTATAACTCCGGAATGAGCGGCGACTATAAAGCGGTGTTGGCGGAACTGTCGAACGGGGATGGATTCAAGCAGATTTTCTTCGTTGGGTATTCGATGGGCGGCAATCTGGTTACGAAAATGGCCGGCGAATTTGGAGAGGCGGTGCCGAAGGCATTGCGCGGTGTTTGCGCGGTTTGCCCGGCGATGGATCTCGGAGCTTGTGCCGACGCGTTGCAGCTTCGTGAAAACTATTTCTACCAGCGGCATTTTGTGAAGGGCTTGATGGAGCGTTATGCGCGAAAGGCACAGCTCTTTCCCGAGCGCTATCCGAAAAATGGGTTCGGACCGGTGCGCTCGGTGCGGGAGTTTGACGACAAGATCACGGCGCCGCACTTTGGCTACGATGATGCGCAGGATTATTACGAAGTGGTAGGGGCAAAGAAAGTCGTGGCAAAAGTGTCCGTGCCGATGCTGATGATCACGGCACAGGATGATCCATTTGTCCCCTATGAACTTTTTCAGCGCGCCAATCCCGCGCAGAATCCGGCGATACAGCTCGTAGCACCGGAGCACGGAGGGCACTGCGGATTTATTTCAAATCGCAGCGGCGCGGAACGCTTCTGGGCAGAACAAAAGATCGTCGAGTTTTGCAATGCGATCCGAAGCGCATAACCTCATCCCATCGGTTTTTCCAGTGAAACCGCGAAGTGCGGCGTCAAAAGCTGCGCCGGGCCATCAGGCATAACGACCATATCGTCTTCGCAGCGCATTCCGAATTCTCCCACGACATAAATTCCCGGTTCATTGGAAAAGGTCATGCCGGGCTGGAGATTGGTGGTGCTGCCCTTCACGAGATAAGGATGCTCGTGGCCGTCGAGGCCGATGCCGTGGCCGAGCCGATGCGTGAAGAATTTGTAGCCGGGGCCATAGCCGCCATTGACGATCACGGCGCGCGCTGCGTCATCCACAGTGCCGGACAATCGTCCAGCGCGAGCCGCATCCAAGGCTGCGTCCTGGGCTTGGCGTACAAGCTCGTAAGCCTTCGCGACTTTGTCCGAAGGTTTACCCATCACCGTCATCCGCGTCACGTCCGAGGCGTAGCCATCGACGCCGCAGCCGCCATCAATCAAAACCACATCTCCTTCCTTGAGCGTTTGCGGGTGCGTGGTACCGTGCGGCAGAGCCGCGGAGGGTCCGAGGAGCACCAGCGCGCCGCCGCGCAACCCCATTTTCGCGAAGCCAGTTTCGACGAGGTGTGCAATGTCGTTCTGCGACATGCCCTCGCGCAAGGCCGCGAAGACCGGTTTGTAGACGTCGAACGTCGCCTCACATGCCAGGCGCATCAACTCGAGTTCGTGCGCCGATTTTGTTCCGCGGCAGGCAATTGTCACGGGATCGGCGGAGACGTATTCGAATCCGGGAGCAGCCGCACGCAAATGATCGTAGTAAGTGAAGTAAGCGGTCTCTTCCACACCAAGCCTGCCGGTGCGGATGCCCTGATCAGCCAGAGCTTTAGCAGCGAGTTGTGTTGGGCTTTCGTCTTCCTGCCAGACGCGGACTTCGATGGGGAAGCGCAATTGTTCACGAAAACGGCCTTCTTCGAAGCCGGGGCAAAAGGCCACAGGTTTTCCGGTGCGAGGCAGGACTATGCCTGCAAGCCGTTCGCTTAAACCCCAATGAATGCCAGTGAAGTAGTAGAGCGAACTGCCTGGAGCAAAGAAAAGCGCCTCGAAGCCTGGCTTTAAATCGTTCATCAGCTTCTGAGCGTGTTCCATGCGTCCGCGAAACTCAGCGGGCGTGATCGGTTTCAGACGGGCGCCGAGCGGCTTCAATCCAGAGAAGTCTGCGGCGGGATGATGTTGCGCGGAACGCGCGGCAACTTCGAGGCCGGGCGCGAGCGCAAGAGTGGAAGCAGCGGCGGTTTGCAGAAAGCGGCGGCGATTCGAAACGAATCTTGTGGACATCGGTGTTTTCTCCATGATGCGAATGAGCTTTAACTGGCGAGGGCACCAGTTGTCAAGGAGGATGAAGAAAAAATATGGACGAGTGGGCGTGCGCGATTCTGGTTCAGCAGACTCGCTCGAACTACTCCATCCGGATGGCTTGAATATTTTTTCCCTGGATGTTGAGTTCGATGCCCAGCGGCGGCCGCAGGTCCGAACCCTGGACGATGGCCCCGCGCACCCAGACATCTCCTGGAAGATTGGTCAGCTTCAGCGGGTCATAAACTGTGCGGCTGCACGGGTTGGCGACCATGGGGTGCTTTGCGGCCTTGAAGTAATAGTCGCTTCTTAGTTTCGCGAGATCCTTAACGTACTCGAGCTGACAATCGCCGTAGGGAGCTTTCAGCGAAAGCGCCCAATATCCGTTCGGCTGCGATGCGGAGCTGGCAGGCAATCGAATCAGCAGGGCCGGAATATTGTCCCCGGTGAGTCCGTTGCGTATGAAAAACTGTTTGGAAGACCAGGGCTCGGACATTTCTGAGAGTGTGGCGATGTCCGGGTTTTGTTCGGTGGCGTGCGGCAAGGCAGCCATAGGATCCGGTGCGGGCGCGGGGACCTCGATTTGAGGCGGCGGCTCTGCCGGAGGTGGATCCGAGTGTTTCGGGCGGAGCCACCATCGAGCGCCCACAACAATCACCAGGAGCAGCGCAAGAAGACCGCCGACCAGCCGCAGCGTCGGATTATTGAGCCATGTGCCACGCGACCCGGCCGCGGAAACTCCCGGAATCTCAGGCATGTCTGCCTTGTAGCGGTCAGGTGGGGACTGGTCCGACATGGTTATTGGCGAAGCTTTTAGTTTTCCGCGAATCCGTTGCTAAGGCGCAAGCGCCATCCACGCCAGCCGGGCATAGGATCCGTCTATCGGCTATTGTAGAGCCGGCTGCAATTCCCAGCAAGCTTGGTATTGAGCGTGCGCTGTAAGCCGCAACAAAGCAAGCGCCTAGAGCGCACCATGCTGGTGCCCATTTTGCAAACACTCTGTTATTGAGAACGTTACAATCTGCGCTTCAATACTTGTTTGTAGCGCACGAGGCCTCTACTGTAGTAGGAAGCATGGGGAGGACCGGCTTCCTCGCCGGATAGAATGAGTCCCGAATCTCGCGGGGGCGCGCGGGCTTTTGTCCGCAGCCTGAACATTTTGTTGAAATTCGCGCGTCTCTATGAGTTTGGCCACGTGCGAACCGCGGCGCAGTTTGAAACCGCGTGGAAAGAGCTCCGTGGTGCGCTTGATGAAAGCGGCGGAAGCGGCCTGCTGCTGGGCGCTTCGGGAAATCAGATTTTGCTGGACGGCGTACCGCTTGGCGCATCCGCGGGTGAAAAAAGTTTCGCGCAGCTTCTCACCGGCTCCGGAATTGCCAGCATCCACTTCTCTCCGAATTTAACGCAGCCACAGTTTGCCCGTTTCGTCCGCGCTTTTCCCAGCGGCAACGCAAAGCCCTCTTCTCTCGCCGAACAACTGAAATCCGCCCTTGCCGGTGAAACCAGCATCAAGGTCAACGAAATTCGCTATGTGGCAGAAGATTCCTCCGTCGCGGGGATCAAGGTTGCAGCCCAACTCACCGCTAAAGCCCTCGGCGCGCAAGGGGATAAGTTTAAGGATTTCTTCGAAGACCCCAACAAACTCCTTCAAATGATTCTCGCCGCGGAAAGTGCGCGCGGCGCTGGTGGGGGCGGAGGTGGAGGAGGAGGGACCGGGCCCGGGTTTGGTCCGGGTGGCGGCGGTCCCGGGGGTGTGCCAGGCGGCGGAGGCACAGGTGCAGGCGGTTCCGGCTCTGGTGGCGGCGGAGGAACTGGGTCACCGAGTCAGGGCGGCAGCCTTTGGGAAGGTGGCGGGGGTGCTGGAACCAGCGGCGGCGGCTTGGGCACAGGCGGAGGTTCTGGCAGCGGGTCGGGCGGTGGTTCTGGTTCCGGAGGCCCTGGCGGGTCCGGTGGCTGGGGCACAGCTGCGGGTGGAGGGGGAGGGTCTGGAACCGGCAGTGGATCTGGAATTGGTGCCGGGAGCGGCCCAGGAACCGGCGGAAGTGGAAGTGGGGGGGGGGGAGCAGCTGGCGCGGGGACGGGCGGCGGGTCCGGCTTTGGAAGTGGAGGTACGGGAGTTAGCGGAGGCGGTCCAGGACTTGGCGGTACCGGAGTCAGCGGAGGTAGCTCAGGATTTGGCGGAGGAAGTGGCTCGGGAGTCGGAGGCCCTGGAACAGGAGGCGGAGCTGGTGGCGGGGGAGTCTCAGAAACTGCGCCCGGAAAGTGGTTGACGGCTTCCGCGTTGCTGCCGCGCGGAACTCTCGGCGGCACACTAGGCGGGACGGGCACTGGGCCCGGCACAGGTGGTGCTGGCTTCGCTGTCGAAGAGGCCGATGTACGCGCAATGCTGGGGCTTTTCGCTCAGCTCGGGAAATCCAGAAAAGATCCGGAAGCCAAAATGGATGTTCCGACCTTTCAGTCGCGCTTGAGCGCGATGCCGGTGCGTGCCCAATTCACTTTGCAACAGGCTTTGGCCGGACTTGCTGCGCAAGCTCCCACCGAAAAGGCCGACAAGCCGATGTTGCTGAAGTTGGCGGAACACGTCGCGATTCGGTTTGCGCTGGATAGTTACGAGCGGGGCGAGTTACGCGTGAACGCCGTGAAGCAGTTGCTCGACCGCATGAATTCCGAGATCGAAGCGCTGCGCAAGATTCTTGGTTCGCAGGAAGAAATGATGGCGCAGGCAGGGCTCTCGGTGCAGACCTATACCGAGCTGCTCGATCAGGAGTTTTGGGAGCAGGTGCCCGAAGAGAATAAAAAAGAAGTGCTGACGTCGGACGAGGCATGGTGCGTGCCGCCACGAAATGTGCGCGCTTTTCTTGAAGAAATGTTGCGCCGCGGCGAACTGAAAACGGTCAATGAGATTTTGATGAAGTACGCCGCTTGCATTTCTCTGGAAGCCCCGGAAGCGCGCCGCACCACGGCGATCGGTCTTTCCGACCTTGCAGAGTTGTATGGTAGCGGCGACGGCAGCGCGCTGATGGAATCGATCCGCCGCTTGGGCAATCAACTCGCTCTCGAGCGCGAGCCGGAATTGCAAACCTTGATCAGCGCAGCATTCGTGCGCTTGAGTCAAGAAGCCGCGTCGAAGCGTTGCTATCCCGCCATGCAGCAAGCTCTCTCGTCCCTCGATAGTATTGAACAGCAACGGCCAGGATCGACGCAAAGCCTTCGTCCGCGTATCGGCGCCGAGGAACGATTGCCGGAGTTCATCGAAGAGGCGTTGCGTGGCGGACACATCGCCGATGGCATGACGGAAATTCTTGGGCTAATGCCAAAAGCTACCCTGCACTATGTTACGAGCCGCTTCGGTCATTGCGGTTTCCGAGAAGATTGCGAGGTGCTTGGTCAAATCGTCAAGGGGCTTGGCGAAGATTCCACGCAACGCCTGCTCGAAACCCTGCAAACTGCTCCCGCCAACGAGGCCGCGGAGACCATCGGCTTGCTGAGCCACTTCGCTCCCGAAGCCGTCGAAAAGATACTTCCGGTGCGACTTAGCCAGTGGCCGCGTTCTTCTCATGATCGCGCCGTGCGCCAGCTTTCTTCGGCTCCCGCTGAACAACGCTCCAAACTGCTTGTCGCGCTTTACGATTCGCTGGATGCGCTCATCCGGCCGTTGGCCTTGGACGAGATGGGGATGAGCGGAGACCCGGAATGTATTCCGAAACTTTTGGAACTGGCGCAGAATGATCACACGCCGCCCTTTCACCGTTTGAAAGCTATCGAAGCGCTAGGACGTCTACGCGCCTCCGCGGCGAGCCCTACGATCCAGGGCATCATGGACGCAAGGCAGGTATGGCGGTGGGTTTACCCAACGGAACTGCGCATCGCTGCCGCACAAGCCTTGATGCGCATCGATCCGACTATGGCGCTCGAAAAGTTGAACGCCAGCGGGCTTGAGCGCAAAGACTTGACGCTCGAACCCATCGACCCTGAACCCCATTCGTCGGTGATGCGTCAACGGCGCTATGCACGGCTAAAGCTATCCAAGAATCTGATCGCCATAACGACCAACCTGCGCGAGAACTTCCGACTGTCGATTCCGGAGCTGAACTTGGGCGGGGGGATCGGCTCGGGCGAACGACATCTTGCTCCTGGTTCGCTTCTCTCCCTCAAATTTTCTCACGGAGTGCGCCACATCAAGGCTCAAGCTATCGTGCGAGGCGCTCGTCCGCAGGCGATGGCGTTCGAATTTGTAGAAATGGATTTGGAAGACCGCTCCAGACTTCGAAAAATCCTTCTCGAGCTTGGGGGTCTGCCTCAGGTGTCGGCGGTAACCAATCGCAGCAAGAGAAGGGGGCGCGTGGCCTCCTACTCAAAAAATTAAAGCAAGAAATTGACGGCGTACGGCAGCACGCAACATTCTCTCCTTCCACCTGTACTCATCCGGTGCGGAACCGTCCGAATGAGCAGGTCCGGCACCCGTCCTCTCAGCGGCTTGACAGCAGAGACACATGGGACCTCTGTACCATTGCCGCGAACGGTCGATAACCCTACGGTACTAGACAGGTAGTCCCATTGCGGACTACCGAAGCGGCGGATGATAGCGGATTCCAAGTCGGCGGCGGGTCGGGCCTTCGTAAGAAGTCTCAACATACTTTTGAAGTTTGCCCGATTGTACGGTTACGAGCACAGCCGTACCACCGAACAGTTGGATATTGCCTGGCGCGAGCTGAGAACCGCCATTCCCACTGGCACCGACTCCGGCCTCATGCTTGGCGCAACGGGGTCGCAGTTGCTTCTGGATGGCGTCCCCTTGGAAGGCGCCCCCGCCGAGAAACAGTTTGCGCAGTTACTTTCCGCCGCAGGTCTGGCCAGCATCCAGTTCTTCCCCGCTGTCACCCAGGAAGAAATCGGCAGGTTCGCCCGGGCGTTTCCGACCGGCAAGGCCAAACCGACCGAACTCGCACGGCAATTGAAGGCCGCCCTCGTAGGCGCTCAAGGCATTCGTTTAAATGAGGTGTGTTTCGTCGCCACAGATTCACGGCTGAAAGACGCGAGCGTCGCTGCGCAGCTCGCGGCCGCGTCTCTCGGCGAAGATCAAGACGAATTCAGGAAGTGGTTGAATGACCCGCAGAAACTGCTCGAGCTGATTGCTGCGGCCCAAGGATCGAGAGGCGGCGGGACTGCTGGGACCGGCATTGGGCCAGGTGGTGCTGATGCGGGAACGGAGGCTTCCGCCGGAACTGGGGGCGGATTTGGCACTGGCGCTGGAAGCGCGGGTGAACCCGGCTTAGCCGGAGTCGGAGGAAGCGGCACCGGGTATGGAGGCGTCGGGGGAGCAGGCGGCCCTGGAGGAACTGGTGGATCTGGCATTGGAGGCGCGCTGCCGTCCGGGCCGTACATTGCCGGAAGTGGGCTCGCTGGCATCGGCGGCCTGCCAGGACAAGTTGCAGGCACCGGTGCAGGTCTTGGCCCGGGCCTGGGAGCTGGGGTTGGCGGGGGCGCGGGCAGTGGAGTTGGCAGCGGCAACGGGCCATGGCGCGGAGGCCAGGGCAGCGGTCCTAGCGAAGACGAAATCTACGGCATATTGGGCGCACTTACGAGCTTCGGAAACGTGGGCGCTGGTCAGGGGGGAGTGGCGGCTGCCGGAGTGTTCCAGGAGCAGATGTCCCAATTACCCGGAACCGCACAAGACACGTTAAAGCGGGCCATTGCCGGCCTCGCGGCGCAAGCGCCGGAAGGCCAGCCCGACGAATCCGTCCTCGTAAAACTGGCGGAGCACCTTGCGATTAAGTTCGCGCTGGAACGTTTCGAGAGCGGCGAAGTCAAGGTGAACGCTGTGCGCCAGATGCTGGACCGCATGAATCAGGAGATCGAAAATCTCCGCAAGATTCTCGGCGCCCACGAAGACAAAATGACCGACGCGGGTCTGATGGTCGAATCCCATCGCGAGATTCTCGACCGGCAGTTTTGGGCAGCGGTTCCGGAAAGCGGCAAGCAAGCCGTGCTGCTGTCCGGAGATGCTTGGTGCATCCCGCCGAAAAACGTGCAGTCTTACGTGGCTCACTTGATCGAAACCGGAGATGTCGCGCAGGCTATCAGCATCCTGCAAAATTACGCGTCGTGCGCGGACAGTGAAGAAGCCGATGCGCGCAAGAAGACGGCGATGGGTTTGTCCGAAATGGCCGAACTCTATGCCAAGGCCGATCCGAAGCTGCTTGGCGACGCGCTGCGCCATCTGGGACTGCGTCTGAGCGTTGAGCAAGACACAGAGCTGCAAACTCTGGTCAGCGCTGCGTTCGTCAGACTTAGTCAAGAGGCTGCGACCAGCCGCTGCTTCCCGGTGATGGAGCAGGCTCTCGATCTAATTTCCGGCGTCGAAGCGCAACGGCCGGGAATCGCGCGCAGCTTGCGCCCCAAGATGGGCATCGAAGAGCGCGTTCCCGAATTTGTTGATGAAGCCCTGCGCGCGCGCCAGGCGGCCGCGGGCATGACCAATGTTTTGAAGATGCTTCCGCAGACCGCGATGGAGCAGCTCGCCACGCGATTCAACCGATGCAGTCTGCGCGAAGATGCCGAGCATGTTTCCAATCTGGCCGCCGATCTAGGCGAAGAGGGTCTGCAATACTTGCGGAGCACGGTGCGAGGCGGCCCCATCGCCGAAGCCGTCGAGATGGCCGGCCTCTTGAGCAAACTGGATCCGGAAGCTGTAGAAGTTTTCCTGCCTGCCCGGATGAAGGATTTTCCCCGCACTTCGCAGGACCGCATTGTGCGCCAGATTTCGGCTAGCGGCGCTCCGGCTCGCTCTAGGATTCTTCTGGAGCTGCTCGATCACGTCGATCCACTGGTGATGCCTCTGGTGATTGACGAAATTGGCGTTAGCTCAGACCGCGAAGCGCTCGGCCGTCTCTTGACCATCGTGGACGGCGACCTGCCCGTGGGCGCTGGTCCCTTCTTGCAGGTGAAGGCCATCGAAGCCCTGGGCCGCATTCATGCCCCGGAATCCATCACCACCCTTAAGCGCGTCGTCGAAGCAAAGAAGTTGTTTGTTTGGGCTCATCCCCAGGAGCTTCGCGTCGCTGCGTTCCAAGCACTGATGACCCTTGATTCGGATTGGGCGCGCGAATTTTTAGCCAAGAGCGGAATCGACCGCGAAGACCTCGCTCTTGCCCCGCTCGAGATGGTTGCAAACTCCAAGTTTGTACGGCAGCGTCGCCACACTCGTGTCCGGCTCCGCAAGCCCGTCACTGCCGTGAGCACAAACCTCAAAGAAAGCTGCCGCCTGGAAATCAAGACGGCCAGCCTTTCAGGCGGGGTCGCCACCATCAGCCGCCATTTGGCTCCCGGGACGCAAGTGCAACTGAGGCTTCAGCTCGGCCTCCGCAACGTGCAAGCCACGGCCTTGATGCGCGACTACCGCGCTCAGGATATGGCCTTCGAAATTGTGGATATGTCCCTCGACGAACGCAGCAAATACCGCCGCCTGCTAGCCGATAATCATTCCCACTCGAGCCCCTCGGCCGAACCGAAATCCCCAAGCCCGGCCGCCGGTAGTGAGAGAACGTTACCCTCCTAAAGTCAACGATTTGTCGAGGCACACCTGACACGCGCAGTTGGTTCACCGTGGGTACGTGTCTTCGGCCCGGCATGTCGTTGTTTTTGGCGCTGGAGCATCCAAACAGTTAGAATAGAATGTTTGTACTGGCTGCGGCAGACCGGCCAGTCAGCTTACACTCGCGTAGAAGCGCCAGGAGACGGCGAAACTCTTCATGGACGTTACCAAGTTCCTCGACAATGTAATCGCGTTCTTTGTCGGCACCAAGCACGAACGCGACATTAAAAAATTGCAGCCGCTCGTCCTCGCTATCAACGGGCTCGAAGACGAAATGAAGTCGCTCGGCGACGAAGAGCTGAAGATTCGCTTCAGCGAGTTGAAGACCAAGGTCCAGGAAAAGCTCAAGGACGCCGATCCCAGTGAAAAGACCTATAAGGATCTCATAAAGCAGGCGCTGGACCCCATGATCGTTCCCGCGTTTGCTCTCGTCCGCGAAGCCGGCCGCCGTTTTCTGAACATGCGCCATTTCGACGTGCAGTTGATCGGCGGCATGGTCCTCCATGAAGGCAAGATCGCGGAAATGAAAACGGGCGAAGGCAAAACACTCGTCGCCACTCTGCCGGCGGCTCTGAACGCCCTCGCTGGCCGCGGCGTGCATCTCGTAACCGTGAACGATTATCTGGCCCGCCGCGACGCTGAATGGATGAGCCCGCTCTATCGCGCCCTCGGCCTTTCCGTCGGCGTCATCGTCCACGACCTCCACGACCCTCAGCGCCAGGCCGCCTATGGGGCCGATCTCACTTACGGCACCAACAACGAATTCGGTTTCGACTATCTGCGCGACAACATGAAGTACGACCTTGCGCAGTGCGTCCAGCGCGGCCACCAGTTTTGCATCGTCGATGAAGTCGATTCCATTTTGATTGACGAAGCCCGCACGCCGCTGATCATCTCCGGCCCTTCGGAAGAATCCACCGATAAGTACGCCAAAATCGACAAAATTATTCCGAAACTCATTCAAGATATTGACTATTCGATTGACGAAAAACTGCGCACCGCGACTCTGACCGAAGAAGGCTTCAGCAAATGCGAGCGCCTCCTCGGCCTGCAAAATCTTTCCGATCCCGTCAACATCGAGCTGATGCACCACGTTTATCAGGCGCTGCGGGCGCATTCGCTCTATAAGCGAGACGTCGATTATGTCGTCAAAGACGGTGAAGTGATCATCGTCGATGAGTTTACCGGCCGCCAGATGCCCGGCCGCCGCTGGTCGGATGGATTGCATCAGGCCGTCGAAGCCAAGGAAGGCGTCAAGATCGAGCGCGAAAATCAGACCCTCGCCACGATCACTTTCCAGAATTATTTCCGCATGTACAAGAAACTTTCCGGAATGACCGGCACGGCCGAAACCGAATCCGAGGAATTCGGCAAAATTTATGGCCTCGACGTCGTGGTCATTCCCACGAATCGCAAGCTCATCCGCGAAGAGCACCGCGATGTCGTCTACCGCACGGAAAAAGAAAAATTCGAAGCCGTCGTTAACGGCATCCTTCAGGAAGACAATTCCTTCGCCAACGGCATCAAGCATTATCACGACCGCGGCCAGCCCGTTCTCGTAGGCACCATCTCCATCGAAAAATCCGAAGCCATCGCGGAAATCCTGCGGCGCTCCGGCGTCCCGCATCAGGTCCTCAACGCCAAGCAGCACGAGCGCGAATCGGGCATCGTCGCGCAGGCTGGGCGCAAAGGCGCCGTTACCGTGGCCACCAACATGGCCGGCCGCGGTACCGATATTCTTCTCGGCGGTAATCCCGAGCAGATGACGCGCGATTATTGCCTGAAGAACAAGCTGGCCATGCCTTACGCAGCCGCCCCCGCCGTCATTCCCGCCGATGGCAATGCCGCCGCACAGCCTGTCGTCCAGATGGTCCTCTTCCAGCACGAAGGCAAAATTTTCCAGGTGCCCGCCGACCAGTGGAAACCTGTTTACGACCAGTTTGCCCAGCAGTGCAAAGCCGAACACGACGAAGTCGTCGCCCTCGGCGGCTTGCACATTCTCGGCACCGAACGCCACGAAGCGCGCCGCATTGATAACCAGCTTCGCGGACGCGCCGGACGCCAAGGCGACCCCGGCTCGTCGCGCTTTTTTCTTTCGCTCGAAGACGACCTCATGCGCATCTTCGGCGGGGAACGCATCAAGGCGCTTATGTACCGCTTCGGTATGACCGAAGGCGTCCCCATCGAATCGAAAATGATTTCGAATCGTATCGAGAAGGCCCAGGAATCCGTCGAAGCGCAGAACTTCGACGCTCGCAAACACCTCCTCGAATACGACGACGTGATGAACAAGCAGCGCGAAACGATTTACGGCATTCGCCGTTCCGCGCTCGAAGGAAAAGATCAGCGCGATTACGTTCTGGGCATCGCCGAAGACATCGCCCGCGAACTCGTTGACACGTATTGCCCGCGCGATCAGCATCCCGATCAGTGGAACACGACGCAATTTCTCGCTGAAATTAACAACCAGTTCGGTTTCGATGCCAAAGCTGCGGGCGCCGATCCCGGCACTCTCGGCCACGACGAATTATCCGAGGCCACCGTCACCGCCGTCACCAAGCGTTACGAGGAAAGAGAAAAACAGTTCAGCGCCGACCTGATGCGCTGGCTCGAGCGCCGCATCATTCTCGATGTCGTAGATTCGCAGTGGAAGGATCACCTGCTCTCGCTCGACCACTTGAAAGAAGGCATCGGCCTCCGCGGCTATGGCCAGAAAGATCCACTCGTCGAGTTCAAAAAAGAAGCCTTCGTCCTCTTCGAGGACATGATGGGCCGCATTGACAATGAGACCATCCGCTATCTCTTCCACATTCAGATGCAGCAGAGCGAGCAGCCTCCCCAGGAAGGCGCTAGGCAGCCGAGGCCGCCGCAACCTCAGTCGCCTCCGCGCACGGGTGGCGCACGCGCCGCAGTTGCCAGCGCCGCGGCCCGAGCAGAAGAGCCTCCGCCCGAACGTCTCCCCGCTTTCGCGCGCGAAATGGAGCGCAAACAGCAGCGCCAGCAAAAAGAATTGCAATATCAGGCTGGCCCCGCGCAGGCCGAAGCTCCAAAGCCCGTCCGCGCCGGCGCAAAAGTCGGCCGCAATGATCCGTGCCCCTGCGGCTCCGGAAAAAAATACAAAAAGTGCCACGGTGCTAACGCATGAGAGTGGCACAGACTTCATTCTGTGCGCGCTTCAACTGCACCGCGGTTGATCCCCTGGGCCGCGCCATTCGTTGGATATTCGGCCTGCGCGGGGCCAGCCTGATCTCGTGGGCTTTTCCGAATTTCGCTTTTCGATTTTCGTATTTCGACTTTTGCGATCTCGCGGAGAATTTCTGACTATGCCCCCAGCCCCAATGCCTCAACCCGAACGCCATCCTATCCCCGGCGTAAAAAATCTCGTGGCCGTGGCCAGTGGTAAAGGCGGCGTCGGCAAGACGACCGTCGCCGTCAATCTCGCGCTGGCCCTGGCAAAGCTCGGCCACAAAGTCGGCCTCATGGACGCCGACGTTTACGGCCCCAACGTTCCCATCATGCTCGGCACGCTCCAAGAACCTCAAGCCACCGCCGATAAGCGCATCATCCCCGTGCAAGTTGCCGGAATGAAAATGATCTCCATGGGTTTGCTGAATCCAGGCGATAAGCCCATGGTCTGGCGGGGCCCTATGTTGCATAGTGTCATCACGCAATTTCTGCGCAGCGTCGAGTGGGGCGAGCTCGATTACCTCATCATCGACCTTCCGCCCGGCACCGGCGACGTGCAGCTCACGCTGATCCAAACGGTCGCCGTCACCGGCGCTGTCGTCGTCACCACTCCTTCCACCGTCGCCCTCGCCGACGTCCGCAAAGCCATCGAAATGTTTCGCCAGGTCAACGTCGAAGTCCTCGGCGTCGTCGAAAACATGAGCACCTTCTCCTGTCCCCATTGCCACCAGCCGATCGACATTTTCGGCCACGGCGAAGGTTCAAAAACCGCCGTCGCTTACGGCGTTCCCGTCCTCGGCGAAATCGAAATCGATCCCCGCATCCGCATTGGCGGCGACACGGGCAAACCCGTCGCCGCTCTCGGCGAATCCGCCCCCGCCGCGCAAAGCCTATACGCCCTAGCCCGCGCCGTCACCGCCCGCCTGGCCGAAGTCAGCGCCACCTCGTCCGGTCCCAGCGTCACCATCGACTGACATCGTGTTAGAGTGTTTCAGAAAGGATCCTCAAGAATGATCGCCAGCAGGAGCGCGTTGATTGTCTCCTTCTTTCTTTTCTCTGGAACTGCAGCCGCGCAATCCATCGACAAGGAGCCAATCGCAATCGTCGAACTTGGCCCGGCAGCTTCCTGGAATATCAAGGGTGGCGGATCAAGCTTTGGCCCCTCCGCCGCCGTTGAGGTCACGCCCGTTGAGAACTGGCTCGAGCTCGAGGCTGGCGTTTCGCCCCTCTTCAGCCCCCACTCCGTGGAGTGGGATACCGACCTGCTATTTAAGAAGCCCTGGACCTTTTCCAAAAAAGTCGAGTTTATGGTCGGCGTGGGGCCAGAGTGGGTTCACACCAGCCAACATGGAGTGACCACGAATTCCGTTAGCGGCGAGGGCGCTTTGGATTTCATGTTCTGGCCCTCCGGAAAGCACAGATTTGGCTGGTTTATCGAGCCCGCTTACGAGTACAACTTTGGTCGCGGGCACGAGCAATCGCTCGGCATGAGCGCCGGCCTATTGATTGCCATACCTTAGCGATGCGAACGGATCCCCAGCCCGCCCGCGAGAACACTCGAAGGCTCTTGCAATCCTCAGCCGTCGTGCTAAACTCCGCTTTGGAATAACCTTGGCAAGCGTGGCAGTGCGGCAACCCGGTTGCCGCATTTTCTTTTTGGGGACGTGCGACCCGGAGTCACCGTATCCTGGATTTTAACCAGATTTCAGTGCGAATTATGTTTCCCTCTAAGCCTTTTAGAATGAATACTTATGAAAATTGCTAGTAAGTGTTCATTCTAAAGGTCTTGCAGAAAAAGCTAAGTTGTTTAGAATCCGCACTTACGAAAAAACAGGGTGGAGGGGTCTTATGGTTAACCAGAATTCCGGCGCGAACCCCGCGCGTGGTTCGCTCGATCCAGGCCGCCAGCCCGACATCCGCCCCTATCGCGGCAAGCATCCCCAAATTGCCGCCGCTGCCTATATCGACCCCGCCGCCGTCATCATCGGCGACGTGGTCATCGGTGAAGACTCCAGCGTATGGCCCTGCACTGTGATTCGCGGCGACGTCCACTACGTCCGCATCGGCGCCCGCACAAATATTCAGGACGGCTGCGTCCTCCACGTCATGCGCGACGAACACGCACTAGTCCTCGGCGACGACATCACCATCGGCCACAGTTGCACGCTGCACGGCTGCAAGATCGAGTCGCGCTGCCTCATCGGCATGGGCGCGGTCATCTTGAACGGCGTCACCATCGGCGCCGGCAGCATCGTCGCTGCCGGCACGCTGCTCCTCGAAGGCGCCAAAATCCCTCCCGGCAGCCTCGTCGTCGGCCACCCCGGTAAAGTCAAACGCGCCCTAACGCCCATCGACCAAGCCAGCATCGACGCCTACGCCGCCCGCTACGTCGAGTACAAAAACATTTATCGCGAGGAGTCCAGTAAGTGAGTGAAGGCGCGGCAAAAAAAGGCGAGAGGCCACGCAAGTTTCAGGCGATTCGCGGCACGCGCGATCTTCTTCCGCCAGACACCGCCCTCTGGAACCGCGTCGAGCAAACCGCTCACGAAGTCTTTTCCACCTACGGCTTCGGCGAAATCCGCCCGCCTATCTTCGAGCCCACAGAGCTTTTCGCTCGTGCCGTCGGTGGTGAGACGGACATCGTCTCCAAAGAGATGTACACATTTCTTGTTTCCGACCTGGACCAGCTTATCGGCTGGCGGGGATACATTTCAAATGTTCGAGAGATTCAAAGCGCCAACGCTTTAGAAGTTTATGAGGCTGCGCTTTCATACCTGGCTCTGCAACTCCAGAAGGCCGTCATGTCGGGAGAACTTCCTGACGAAGCTCGAAACCAAGCGACGATAGCCAAGCTGAACCGACATGGCGCTCAAGTAAGGGAAATATTTGTCAGGTGGAAAGAGTCCGGTCAACTAGAAAACAGGGATGAGTTGGACAGACTAGTCGATGATGCCGCGACAACTGCCGCCGCAATTTGTGTCGGAGACGAGATTTCCCTACGTCCAGAGGCGACGGCTAGCGTGTGCCGCGCATACATCGAACACAACATGCAGCAACTGCCGCAGCCGGTGAAGCTGTATTACATGGGACCGATGTTCCGCCGCGAGCGGCCGCAGAAAGGGCGTTATCGTCAGTTCTACCAAATCGGCGCCGAAGTGTTGGAAGCCGTTAGGCCAGACGTTCTCGAACTATTCAAGCCTGGCGTTCAAAGAGACATTAAGGCGCAGAAAGAATTGGCCAAGGACGCCGCCATCGACGCAGAGCTCATCGAAATGCTGATGACCTTCTTTGCCAAGTGCGGACTCCAAGGCGCCGAACTCGATATCAATTCCATTGGCCACAGCGCCCCGCCGGTGGACGGTAAAAACGTCTGCCGCCGCGCCTACGTCGGCAAACTCAAAGCCGAACTCGAAAAAGTGAAAGACCAACTCGGCGCCGACTCCCAGCGCCGCATCGAAACGAATCCGCTGCGCGTGCTCGACTCGAAACTCGAGCACGAGCAGCCCATCATCGAAAAACTTCCGCGCATCGCCGATCATCTCTGCGATGAATGCAAAACGCACTACGCCTCCGTAAAACGCGAACTTGATCTCCGCGGTGTCGCCTATCGCGAAAACTGGCGCCTTGTCCGCGGCCTTGACTACTACATGCGCACCACTTTTGAAATCACCGCGCGCGGCCTCGGCTCGCAAAACGCTGTGTGCGGCGGCGGCCGTTACGACGGCCTAGTAGAACTCCTCGGCGGCCCGCCCACAAAAGGCATCGGCTTCGCAATCGGCGAAGACCGCCTCATTTTGTCGCTGCAGGAAAGTGGAAAATCGCCTGCCGCGCACGGACGCGACGTCTATATCGCGTGGATGGGCCAGAACGCCTACGCTACGGCGATCCGCGCCGCCAAAATTCTGCGCAGTGCCAGCCTCAGCGTTGAGCTCCCGCCGGTCGAGCAAAAATTCGGCAAAGCCCTCGAGCGTGCCAGCAAGCTCAACTCGCGCTTCGCTCTCATCCTCGGCGATAATGAAGTCCAGAGCGGCGAGTGGACCCTGAAAACTCTGGCAGACGGCTCGCAACAGAAACTCTCCGAACCAGCTCTGCTAGAATATCTCCGCAAGCCGTAATGCCTGTTGGGGTGGCTTTGCAGTTGCCTTTGTAGTGGCTGTCGTAGTGGCGGGTCTCTAGACCCGCTCTTGCTTTTTGTTTGATAGTGGCGCGGCGCTGTGCGCGTGAATCGGCACAACTGCGAGTCTAAAGACCCGCCACTACAAGGGCACACAGGCAAGAGTGCCTGTGCTACAGGAGAGACTTTGCTCGATTTTCTCGGCAACCTCGAACGCACACACTACTGCGGCGCATTGCGCGCTTCCGATGAAGGCCGCGACGCCATCGTCATGGGCTGGGTTTCCGGCCGCCGCGATCTGGGCAACTTGCTCTTCCTCGACATTCGCGACCGCACTGGCATCGTACAGGTGGTTTTCAACAAGGAATCGCAGCCGGCGGCACATGCGAAAGCGGAACAGGCGCGCAGCGAATTCGTCGTCGCCGTCGAAGGCAAAGTCTCGAAACGCCAGAAAGCGAATCCGCACATCGCTACCGGCGAAATCGAGCTGATCGCCACGAAGCTCCATATTCTGAACAACGCGAAAACGCCGCCGTTTCCCATCGAAGACGAAATCACCGCCGCTGAAGAAACGCGCCTGCGCTTCCGCTATCTCGACCTGCGCCGCAATCAGCTCAATCGCAACATGCGGCTGCGCCACAAAATCGTTCTCGAAATTCGCAAGACCATGGACGAGCTCGGCTTCATCGAAGTGGAAACGCCCATGCTCACGCGCTCAACGCCCGAAGGCGCGCGCGACTATCTCGTACCCAGCCGCGTGCATCACGGCCAGTTCTACGCGCTGCCGCAATCTCCGCAAATCTTCAAGCAAATTCTGATGATTGGCGGTCTTGACCGCTACTTCCAGATCGTCAAATGTTTTCGCGACGAAGATTTGCGCGCCGACCGCCAGCCCGAATTCACGCAACTCGACCTCGAAATGTCTTTCCCGCGCCAGGAAGACATTTTTCACGTCATCGAAACGGTGATGGTCCGCGCATGCGCCGTGGCTGGCGTCAAAGCCGAAGCGCCCTTCGCGCACATGCTCTATAAGGACGCCATTCGCAAATACGGCAGCGACAAGCCCGATCTGCGCTTCGGCATGGAGCTGCACGAAGTCACGGATTGCTTTCCCGAAGAAGCGAAAACGAAGCTCGGCATCGAAGGCAGCGTGTTCGCGCTTGCCGCTCCCGGCGCGGCCAGGTATTCGCGCAAACAGCTCGACGAACTGACCGAAAAGGCCAAATCGCACGGCGCCCGCGGCGCGTATTTCGTGAAGTGCGCTGCCGAAGGTCCACCCTCCACGAGTCTCGGCGATTTTTTCGCGTTGTCCAGCCTCGAGAATATAGTCGGCGCGGAGAATGTGAAGAAACTTGTCAACGCTTGCGGAGCAAAAAAGGGCGATCTCGTCGTTGCCGTCAGCGCCAAGCAGCAGATCAAAGGCACGGAAGCGGCAGCGCTCGTCGCCGGACAGATGCGTTTGCACCTCGGCGAAGCGCTCGGCCTGATCGACCGTACGCAATGGAAATTTCTCTGGATTACCGGCTTCCCGCTTTTTGAATGGAGCGAGAACGGCAAAGCCTGGGTCAGCGCGCAGCATCCCTTCACCGGCATCGTCGACGAAGATTTGGAAAAGCTCGAGACCGCGCCCTGGGAAGTTCGCTCGAAAGGCTACGATCTCGTCCTCAACGGCAACGAGCTCGGCTCCGGCAGCATCCGGATTCATCGTCAGGATATTCAGGAGCGCCTCTTCAAGGCGCTCGGCCTTAGCGAAGAACAACTCCGCCGCCGCTTCGGTTTTTTCCTCGACGCGCTCACCTACGGTACGCCGCCCCACGGCGGCATCGCGCTCGGCATCGACCGCATCGCCATGCTCCTCGCCGGCGAAAAATCCCTGCGCGAAGTCATCGCCTTCCCAAAAACCGCCAAAGCCCAGGATTTAATGGCAGAATCTCCCTCTGAAGTGGACGGGGACCAGCTTGATCAATTAGGAATTGCAATTAAGACAA
>Ga0335085_10003216_pt1 | contig 28736 bp, 29 predicted proteins | sample Lox_Sample_45_FD_206712 | JGI IMG/M metagenome (GOLD analysis project Ga0335085, IMG submission 206712) | Soil microbial communities from Loxahatchee National Wildlife Refuge, Florida, United States - Lox_Sample_4.5 | ecosystem: Environmental > Terrestrial > Soil > Wetlands | place: USA... | reverse complement strand
CAACGTGCAGGGCGCGACCGACATCGGCCCGAACCCCGACACGCTGCCCGGGTATTACCCGGTGGCGGTGCCGGGCGCCTGGGCGCACTGGTCGAAGGTCTGGAACGTGGATCCGAAGTGGCTCGCGGAGCGCTACGCGCCGGGAATGATGGGCAAGCCCGGCATGACGGTGTCGCGCTGGATCGACGGCGTGCTGCTGAAGGACGACACCATCGACCAGCCGCACAACCTGCGCGCAATCATCTACTGGGGCCATGCGCCGAACAGCCAGACGCGCGGCCTGGAGATGGTCAAGGCGATGGAGAAGCTCGACCTGATGGTCGTGATCGATCCTTACCCGTCGGCCTCCGCGGCGATGTTCGCGATGGTGCGCAAGGACGGCGCCTACCTGCTGCCGGTGGCGACGCAGCTCGAGACCGAGGGCTCGGTCACGGCGTCGAACCGCTCGTTGCAGTGGCGCGAGAAGGTGATCGACCCGGTGTTCGAGTCGCGCACCGACCACATGATCATGTACCAGCTCGCGCAGAAGCTCGGCTTCGCCGACCAGTTCGTCGGCAAGAAGGACGGCAAGCAGAACATCCGCCTCGTGAAGGGCAAGGGCGGCATGGACGAACCGAGCATCGAGGACACGACGCGCGAGTTCAACCGCGGCACCTGGACCATCGGCTACACCGGGCAGAGCCCCGAGCGCATCCAGGCGCACATGCGCAACATGCATTTGTTCGACGTGAAGACGCTGCGCTGCAAGGGCGGCAAGGACGCGAAGACGGGTTACGACATGACGGGCGACTACTTCGGGCTGCCGTGGCCCTGCTACGGCACCGCGGCGATCAAACACCCCGGCACGCCGAACCTGTACAACACCTCGCTGCACCCGATGGACGGCGGCCACACCTTCCGCGCGCTGTTCGGCGTCGAGAAGGACGGGGTCAACCTGCTCGCCGAGGACGGCGTGCACTGCAAGGGCAGCGACATCACGACGGGCTACCCGCAGTTCGACCACGTGCTGCTGAAGAAGCTGGGCTGGTGGGACGAGCTCACCGACGACGAGAAGAAGGAGGCCGAGGGCAAGCTCTGGACCAACGACCTCTCGGGCGGCATCCAGCGCGTGGTCATGAAGCATGGCTGCAGCCCGTTCGGCAACGCAAAGGCGCGCGCCATCGTCTGGAATTTCCCTGACGGCATCCCGCAGCACCGCGAGCCGCTGTACAGCCCGCGGCCGGACATGGTCGAGAAGTACCCGACGCACGACGACGTCAAGGTGCTCTGGCGCCTGCCGACGAAGTTCAAGTCCGAGCAGCAGGAAGCGGTCAAGACCGAGACGTACAAGAAGTTCCCGCTGGTGCTCACGAGCGGGCGCCTGGTCGAGTACGAGGGCGGCGGCGAGGAGACGCGCTCTAACCCCTGGCTCGCCGAGCTCATGCAGGACAACTTCGTCGAGATCAACCCGAAGGCGGCGGCCGACCGCGGCATTCGCAACGGCGAGTTCGTCTGGGTGAGCACGCCCTCGGGCGCAAAGCTCAAGGTCAAGGCGCTGGTCACCGAGCGCGTGGGGGCCGACACCTGCTTCATCCCGTTCCATTTCTCGGGCTGGTGGCAGGGGCAGGACATGCTGCCCTACTACCCGGAGGGCGCCGCGCCGATCGTGCGCGGCGAGGCGGTGAACACGGCGACGACCTACGGCTACGACCGCGTGACCATGATGCAGGAAACCAAGACGACGCTTTGCCAGGTCGCGAAGGCCTGAAGAGAAAAGAGCGAGGAGAACGCCATGGCCAGAATGAAATTTTTGTGCGACGCCGAGCGCTGCATCGAGTGCAACGGCTGCGTCACCGCCTGCAAGAACGAGAACGAGGTGCCCTGGGGTGTCAACCGACGGCGCGTCGTCACCATTAACGACGGCGTGATCGGCGCCGAGAAGTCGATCTCGGTGGCCTGCATGCACTGCTCGGACGCGCCCTGCATGGCGGTGTGCCCGGTGGACTGCTTCTACCGCACGGCCGACGGCGTGGTGCTGCACGACAAGGACCTGTGCATCGGCTGCGGCTACTGCTTCTACGCCTGCCCGTTCGGCGCGCCGCAGTTCCCGCAGGCGGGCGCGTTCGGCCTGCGCGGCAAGATGGACAAGTGCACGTTCTGCGCGGGCGGCCCGGAGCCCGACCGCTCGGAGGCCGAGTTCAAGAAATACGGCCGCAACCGCCTCGCCGAGGGCAAGCTGCCGGCCTGCGCCGAGATGTGCTCGACCAAAGCGCTGCTGGGCGGCGACGGCGACGTGATCGCCGACATCTACCGCGATCGCGTCGCGCGCCGCGGCAACAAGGGCGCCGAGGCCTGGGGCTGGGGATCGGCCTACGGCCAGCCACCCAAGGGGGCGGGCGGTGCCGCGCCCGCCGCCGCGCCGGCCGGAGGCAAGTCATGAAACGCGCGCTCCTGATCTCGGCCGCGGCGGCATTCGCCGCGCTGACGCTCACCGCATGCATGGAAGTAGAGCAAACGGTGACGGCCGAGCAGCGCCAGGCCGGCAGCACCGTCAAGCGCGACACCGCGGCCTGGAACAACGAGCCGCTTGCCAACGGCCCGAAGTGGACCAGGGGCGACCGCAACAGCTGGGAAGAGCAGATCAAGAAGCGCCAGCTCGCGCAAAACGAGTCCGTGCGGATCGGCAACTAGGCCGCCCGCGCACCAGGAGGAGTTCATGCATACGCTCTCCCGAATCGCGGGCTGGCTGATTCTGGCGCTTGCCCTGCCGGTCGCCGCGCAGACGCAGCCGGCGCAGGCGCCTGCCGCTCAGTCCCCTGCGTCTGACCCGGTCAAGGCGCAGCAGCAGCGCGCCGTAGAGCAGCCCGGCAACAACGCGCCGGTCTGGCGCGAAGTGCGCTCCGGGCAGCCCAATTACGTGAGCATTCCCGGCCGCGAGGCGGGCGTGCTGATCCAGCCGCAGGCGCGCTTCCCCGGGCAGGCGCACATGAGCACCGCGGGCGAGGCGTGGCGAAACTTCCGCAACGGCCCGATCACCTTCTACGGCGGCTGGCTGCTGGTGCTCGTCGTCGCCGGGATCGCCGCGTTCTACTTCACGCGCGGCCCCCTGATGCTGCACGAGAAGCCGACCGGCCGGCTGATCCAGCGCTTCAGCCTGGTCGAGCGCTGGGCGCACTGGAGCACGGCGATCTCGTTCGTCGTGATGGCGCTGACGGGGATGACCATCCTGTTCGGCAAGTACGTGCTGCTGCCGGTGATCGGCTACACGCTGTTCGCCTGGCTCACCGCGCTCGCCAAGAACCTGCACAACTTCGTCGCGCCGCTGTTCATCGTCAGCCTCGTCGTGATGATCCTGGTCTACATCAAGGACAACTTCCCGGCGAAGGGCGACCTCGGCTGGTTCGGCGGCGCGTTCGCGATGTTCTGGTCGGGCAAGCACGTGCCCTCAGGGCGCTTCAACGCGGGCGAGAAGGTGTACTTCTGGATCGGCGTGGTCGCGCTGTGCATCACGCTCAGCGTGACCGGGGTGGTCATGCTGTTCCCGAACTTCGAGCAGCTGCGCACGACCATGCAGCAGCTCAACGTGATCCACGCCAGCGCGGCGATCGTGATGGTGGTGTTCGCGCTCGGCCACATCTACGTCGGCACGATCGGCGTCGAGGGCGCCTACCGCAACATGCGCGACGGCGTGACCGACGAGACCTGGGCCAAGGAGCACCACGAGCTCTGGTACAACGACGTCAAGGCGGGCAAATTCGACGCGCAGCAGGCGGCCGCGCCGCGGGCGTCCACGCAGACGCAGCACTGAGGAGGAAGCAGCTCATGAAAAAGACGGAACTTGCATGGGTGCTCGTCGCTGGACTAGCGTTGGGATCGTTCTCCGCGATCGCCAAGCTGCCGGCGCCTGCGCCGATGAGCGACGCCGACAAGGCCGCCAAGGCGGCAAAGGATGCCGCCAGCAAGGCGAAAGATGCCGAGGACCTGGCCAAGGCGCAGGACAAGGCCGTGTCGAACTACAAGAAAAACAAGGGCATCGCCGAGCCGAAGGCCGCGCCCGCGACGACGTCGGGCAAGAAGAAGTAGCGCTCCCCGCTGGCGCGCCTCAGGCGCCTTCCACGAGGATCAGCTTCGCGCTCGCGGCCTTGAGCCGCAGGGCGAGCGCGGGCGCGTATTCCTTCGAGTGGTACCACTTGCGCGCCTGCTCCAGGCTCGGGAACTCCAGGATCACCACGCGCGCCGGGTTCCAGCCGCCTTCCTTCACCTCGAAGGCGCCGCCGCGCACGAGGAACCGGCCCCCGTATTTCTCGATCGTCGCCGGCACCATCTTGCGGTACTCGTCGTAGGTTTTCGGGTCGGTCACGTTCACGTCGGCGATCACGTAGGCGGCCATCGGTGCCTCTCTCCTCAAGGTGAGCGCAGCAGGGTATAGGCGAGCCCGGCGAGCGCGCAAGCGCCGATCACGGGCATCACGCCGGCCTTGTAGCGGAACAGCGCGACCAGCGCCGCGGCGCCGATCAGCGCCGAGAACAGGTCGAACGGCCCGGCGGCGCCCTGCGGCCAGAGCACGTGCCAGGCGAAGAACAGCGCGAGGTTCAAGATCACGCCGACCACCGCCGCGGTGATGCCGGTGAGCGGCGCGCTGAATTTCAGGTTGCCGTGCGTGGTCTCGATGAACGGCGCACCGATGAAGATGAACACGAAGGAGGGCAGGAAGGTGAAGAAGGTCGCCACCAGCGCGCCCGCGACGCCCGCGCCGACGTAGCCGACGAAGGCGACCACCATGATCAGCGGCCCAGGCGTGGTCTCGCCGAGCGCGAGGCCGTCGATCATCTGCGGCGCGGTCAGCCAGTGGTAGTGCTCGACCGCGCCCTGGAACACGTACGGCAGCACCGCGTAGGCGCCGCCGAAGGTGAGCAGCGCCGCCTTGGTGAAGAACCAGCCCATCTGCGCGAGCGTGCCCTGCCAGCCGCCCGCGGCGGCGAGCGCGCCGAGCACGAGCGCCCAGAGGATCACGCCCGCGGCCACGTGGCCCCAGAGCTTCGCCCAGGAGAACAGCGCGTGCGGCGGCGTCGGCGTGCCGTCGTCGATGATCGCGGGGCCGTAGCCCTTCACTGCCTCATGGGAGCCCTCGTGGGCAAAGATCGCCGGAAAAAAGCGCCCGCCGAGGGTGCCGGCCAGTCCCGCGGCCAGGACGATCGCCGGGAACGGCGCATCGAAGGCGAAGATCGCGACGAAGGCGGCCGCCGCGATCGCCCAGAGCGCCGGGTGTCTGAGCGCGCGCGAGCCGATGCGGTGCGCCGCCGCTACGACGATCGCCGTCACCGCCGGCTTGATGCCGTAGAAGATTCCGGCGATCAGAGGCACGTTGCCGTAGGTCATGTAGACGCACGACAACGCGATGAGGATGAACACCGAGGGCAGCACGAACAGGCTGCCGGCGACGATGCCGCCCCAGGTGCGGTGCATCAGCCAGCCGATGTAGGTGGCGAGCTGCGTCGCCTCCGGGCCCGGCAGGAGCATGCAGTAATTGAGCGCGTGCAGGAAGCGGCTCTCGGAGATCCAGCGCCGCCGCTCCACGAGCTCCTGGTGCATGATCGCGATCTGCCCCGTAGGCCCGCCGAAGCTGATGAAGCCGAGCTTCAGCCAGAAGCGGAACGCCTCGCCGAAGCTCACCTGTACAGGCCTGGATTCCATGTGTGCACTTCCGCCTTGCCTTTCCTGCACCAGGAATAGAGCGCGTCGTAGACCACCATGCCCTGCTCGAGCATGCGGTGGTCGTCCGGAAAATTGATCGACAGCCCGAGCGACAGCGCCGCGAACCCCGCCGCCTGCGGCGCGAGGTCCAGGCGGTTGGTGTCCGCGCCGCGCACGATGACGGCAAGCTCGCCGAGCGCCGGATCCTGCAGCCCGAAGTGAGTCATGAACGCGTCGAAGCTGCAGCGCTCCCCCTCGTGCGAGAACTCGACGTCCGGGATGTCGTAGGGCACCGCGTCGCGCTCGGCGGCCGCGCGCCTGACCTCCGCCGACGCCACGTAAAGGAACTCGGCGTCCGGGTCGACGAAGCGACGCACGAGCCAGGGGCAGGCGATGCGGTCGATCTTCGGCCGCTCGCGCGTCACCCAGCGCGTGCTCGCGCCCCTGGGCTTGGCCGCGAGCGCGCCGCCCGCGGCGCGCCAGCCCTCGATGCCGCCCTCGAGGTAGCGCGCGCCCAGCGCCTGCGCCGTGCCCTGGCTGACCTCGTGCCCGTGTACGCAGTAGACGACGACGTCGGCGTCCGGCGGCAGCGTCGTCTTCCACTCCTCCACGCGCAGCGGGTCGCGCCGCAACGCGCCGCGGATCAGGTCGGGCGCCTCGCGAAAGCGCTCGTTGCGGCGCACGTCGATGACGAGCGGCGGCGTCGCGCCGGCGAGGGACTGGCGTAGGGATGCTGCGGAAACGGCAGGTGCGTCCATGGCTCTCTCCTTAAGAGTCCTGCAGCGCTTGGACGCACCGGCGTCTTGGAAGGGCGGGGAGTCTGCAGCCCCCGCGCGAAAAGTATATCAGGCGTAGCCGACGCTGTGCCGGTCGAGGGAGACGGCCTTCACCATCGCCCAGACTTCCTTGCCGGGCGCGAGCCCCAGGCGCTCCGCGGAATGGCGCGTGATGCGCGCGAGCAGCGGCGCGCCGGAGAGATCCAGGCGCACGTCTACGCTCGCTCCCGCGTCCGTGCCGATCTCGACGACGCGGCCGCGGAAGCAGTTGAGCACGCTCACGTCGCGCGGCTCGCTCAGGGCGATCGACACGTCGCGCGCGCGCACGCGCACGCGCAGGTTCTCGCCGACCAGCGCGTCGACGTCGGGCATGCGCAACTCGCCGCCGGCAAAGGCCAGCGTGGCGAGGCCGCTCGCCAGGTCCTGAGCAGCGACTCTCGCCTCGATTACCGCGCCGCCCTCGTGGCGGCCGACCAGCCCGCGCAGCTCGATGCGGCCCATCAGCTCGCGCACCGGGCCCGCCGCGGCGATCGTGCCCTCGGAGAGCAGCACCATGTGGCCGGCGAGCCGCACGACCTCCTCTATCTCGTGGCTGACGTAGAGGATCGGCACGCCGACCTCGTCGCGCAGCCGCTCGATGTAGTACAGGATCTCGCCGCGTCGCGCGGCGTCGAGCGAGGCGAGCGGCTCGTCCATCAGCAGCAGGCGCGGGCTCGCGAGCAGCGCGCGGCCAATGGCGACGCGCTGCTTCTCGCCGCCCGACAGGCGCTGCGGGCGGCGCTCGAGCAGCGGCGAGAGATCGAGCAGCGCGACGATGCGATCGAAGTCCGCCCAGCGCTCGGCGGCCGGCGTGAAGAAGCGCCCGTAACTGAGGTTCTGGCGCACGGAGAGGTGCGGCAGCAGCAGGCCGTCCTGGAACACGTAGCCGACGCGGCGCTGCTCGGCCGGCACGTCGATGGCCGCGGCGCTGTCGAACAGCACGCGCTCGCCGACCGCGATGCGGCCGCGCTCCGGGCGCAGCAGGCCGGCGACGAGGTTGAGCAGCGTGCTCTTGCCGCAGCCCGAGCGGCCGAACAGCGCGGTGATCGGCGCATCGCTCGCGAACGCGGCCTTCAGGCGGAACGCGCCGAGCGCCTTCTCTACGTCGAGCTCAATGCGCATCGCCGTGAATTCTGCGGTTCGCGCGGCGCACCAGGATTTCGGACAGCATCAGCGCACCCAGCGACAGGATCACCGACAGCACGCACAAGCGCATCGCCTGCGCGTCGCCGCCGGGTACCTGCGTGTAGGTGTAGATCGCGAGCGGCAGCGTCTGCGTCTCGCCGGGGATATTGGACACGAAGGTGATCGTGGCGCCGAACTCGCCCAGGCTGCGCGCGAACGAGAGCAGCATGCCGGTGAGGATCCCGGGCACGGAGAGCGGGATCGTGACGCTGGCGAGCACCGCCCAGCGCCCGGCGCCCAGCGTGGCGGCCGCGGACTCGAGACGGCGGTCGATGCTCTCCAGCGACTGCCGGATCGCGCGCACCATGAGCGGCAGGCCCATCACCGCGCAGGCGAGCGCGGCGCCGGTCCAGCGGAAGGCGAACACCAGGCCGAAAGCCTGATCGAGCCAGTGACCGATCGGGCCGCGCTTGCCGAAGAGGACCAGCAGGAAATACCCGACCACCACCGGCGGCAGCACGAGCGGCAGGTGCACGAGCGCGTCGAGCAGCGTTTTACCGGGAAATTCGAAGCGCGCCAGCAGCCAGGCGAGCGCGAAGCCGAGCGGCAGGCTCGCGAGGACGCTGACCGAGGCGACCTTCAGGCTGAGGCGGACCGCCTCGATCTCCGAAGGCGTAAGGGCGTCGAACACCCCCTCAGTTTAGCGGCGTGAAGCCGTATTTTTCGAAGACCTTGCGCGCGGCCGGGGAGGACATCAGCGCGAGAAAGTCGGCAGCCGGGCCCGACGCGGGCGCCGATGCGGTGAGCGCCGCCGGATAGATGATCGGCGGGTGCGAGCCGTCCGGGAAAGCTGCTACGACGCGCACCTTGGGCTCGACCGCGGCGTCGGTCGAGTAGACCGTGCCGAGCGGCGCCTCGCCGCGCGCGACCAGCAGCAGCGCGGCGCGCACGTTGTCCGCGGGCGCGAGCTTGCCGGCGACCGAATCCCAGACGCCGAACTTCTCCAGCGCCGCCTTGGTGTACTTGCCCGCCGGCACGGCCGCGGGGTCCGCGGTCGCGAGTCGCCCGTCGCCCAGCAGCTTCGCGAGCGGGAAGCCGGGCCCGATCTCGGCCTTCACGGCGCTGCCCGCGGGCGCGATGAGCACCAGCTTGTTGCGGAGCAGGTTGCGGCGCGTGCCCTCCCGGATCAGCTTTCGCTTCTCCAGATAGTCCATCCAGTCGAGGTCGGCGGAGATGAACACCTGCGCCGGCGCGCCGCTCTCGATCTGCTTGGCGAGCCCCGAGCTCGGGCCGTAGGAGATGGTGGGCCGGGTCGCGGACAGCGCGGCGACGTCGTCGAGCGCGTTCTTCAGGCTCGCGGCAGCGAACACCACGAGCGGCTGGGCGTTCGCCGCCGCGGCAGCGAGCGCAAGGACGAGCCCGGCGAGCGCCTTATTGCCGAAGCGCATGGTCGGGGAGGCAAGTATGCGCGCCGTCGGCGGTCTCTACGATTCGCACGTTCACGCCGTACAAGTGCCGCAGCGATTCGGGCGTGATGACCTCGCGCGGTGCACCGAGCGCGAGCGCCTTGCCTTCACCGAGCAGCAGCGCGCGATCGGCGTACTGCAGCGCGTGATCGGGCTGGTGGCTCGACATCAGCACGGCGATGCCCTGCGCCGCGAGCTTGCGCACGTGCCCGAGCACGCGCACCTGGTTGCCGAAATCGAGGCTGGAGGTCGGCTCGTCCATCACCAGCACGCGCGCCTCCTGCGCGAGGGCGCGCGCGATGAGCGCGAGCTGGCGCTCGCCGCCCGAGATTTCCGTGAAGGCGCGCCCGGCGAGCGGCGCGATGCCGAGCGTGTCGATTGCTTGCGCAGCGGCCTCGCGGTCGCGCGCCGAGGGCGCGGCGAACAGGCTCATGTGCGCCGTGCGGCCCATCAGCACCATGTTCTCGACGCTGTAGGCGAAAACGCCCGCGTGCGCCTGCGGCACGTAGCCGACGGTTCGAGCGATGTCCTGCCTGGACGCTTCGTCAAGGGGTTTTTCCTGGAGAAAAATGGATCCTCCCTTGGAAGGCAGAAGTCCCAGCAATGTCCGCAACAAGGTTGTCTTGCCGCCGCCGTTGGGCCCGAGCAGGCACAGCACTTCGCCTGCTGCGAGCTCGAAGTCGACTCCGCTGCCAACGGTGCGGCCGGGGAAGCCGTAGGCGAGGTCCCGAGCCTTGAGCATCACCAGCCCCGGCGCGAGGCGGCGAACAGCCACAGGAAAAACGGCGTGCCGAGCATCGCCGTGAGCACGCCCGGCGGCACTTCGATCGGCGCGACCGTGCGGCAGAGCGTGTCCACCGCGAGCAGGAAGGCAGCGCCGAGCAGCATCGCGAGCGGCAGCAGCCGGCCGAAATCCGGCCCGACGAGCAGGCGTGCGGCGTGCGGCACGAGCAGCCCGATCCAGCCGATGATGCCGCTCACGGCAACCGCCGCCGCGGTCATCAGCGTAGCGGCGGCGATCACGGCCGCGCGCAGGCGCGTCGTATTCACGCCGAGCGCGCGCGCCTCGTCGTCCGGCAGCGCGAGCAGGTTCATCCGCCAGCGCAAGAGCAGCATCGGCAGGAGGCCGGCGAGCGCGAGCAAGCTCACGGCACCGAGATCGGCCGGGTTGACCGCGGCGAGGCTGCCGAGCAGCCAGTAGGTGATCGCCGGCAGCTGGTTGTAGGGGTCGGCGAGGTATTTCAGCAGCGCGATGCCCGAGCCGAGCAGCGTGCCGATGACGATTCCGGTGAGCACGAGCGAGAGCAGCGGATCGTGCCGCGGCACCGACGAGCCGATCCAGTAGACGAGCGCCACGGCGGCGAGGCCGCCGGCGAAGGCGAAGACCTGGATCGTCCACACGTCGCGCGACAGGAAGATGCCCAGCACCGCGCCCAGCGCTGCGCCGGTCGAGACGCCGAGCAGGTCGGGCGACACTAGCGGATTGCGGAACATGCCCTGGTAGGCGGTGCCCGCGGCGGCGAGTGCCGCGCCTACGACGAGCGCGGCGAGCACGCGCGGCCCGCGCACCCTGAAGATCACCGTCTCGGCGTTCTCGGGCAGGGCGTAGGCGAAACCGAAGACCTTGGAGCCGAAGGCTCCGAGCAGGTCGACGATCGACACCGGAAAGCGGCCGGCCGCGAACGCGAGCGCGGTCAGCGCCGCGAGCGCGGCAAGCGCGCCCAGGTAGGCCGCGGTGCCGCGGCTCACCTGGGCAGCACGCCCGGCTCGCCGAGGAGCGCGTCGAGCTGCGCTTCGGTGGGCGCCTGGTGATAGAAGAGGCGATGAAACTCGGCGACGCGCGCGCGCAGGTCGGCCGGGAAGGCCTGCGGATAGAGCAGCAGGCCGGCCCAATACAGGCCGAGGACGCGGTTGACGCCCGGCGGGAAATCGAACCAGCCGAAGGGCAGGTGCGGCGCAAGGTGCACGCGCTTCGACCGGATTGCCGCGACGCCCTGCCAGCGCGCGTCCTTCCAGACGGCCGCGTAGAAATTCGGGTCGGTCGTCAGGATCACTTGGGGGTCCCAGGCGAGCACCTGCTCGAGCGACACTTGCGCGAGCCCGCCCCGGCCCTCGGCGGCGACGTTGCGCGCGCCCAGATAGTCGAGCAGCTCGACGTTGATCGAGCCCGCGAGGCCCGTCTGCAGCCCCGCCGGCCCGCGGCCGTAGTAGACGCGCGGCCGGTCTTCAGGCTTAACCTGCGCGACCCGCGCCTTCACGTCCTTCAGCGCACTCTCGACGTAGTCGGCGAGCATGGCGCCACGCGTCGCCTCGCCCAGCGCGCGGCCGAGCGTGCGCAGCGAGGCCGGAATCGCGTCCAGCCGCCCGTCGAGCAGCAGATAGGGAATCCCGGTCTGCTGCTGCACCCGGTTGGCGAGGGAGACGTAGGTCTCCGCGGTCGATCCCGCATCGACGACCAGGTCGGTCTTCAGCTGCAGCAGCACTTCTACGTTGGCGGTGTTGCCGCGCCCCGTGAGGCGGCCGAGCTCGGGCAGCGCGCCGTATTTCGGCGCCACGAACGCGGCCTCGTTCGGCCGGAACGCGCGCGTCCAGCCGAGCAGCTTGTCCGGCGCGATCGCGAACACCAGCATGCTCGCCGGCGGCCCGGCCGCGTAGACGCGCTCGACCCTGGTCGGGAGCTCGACCGCCCGTCCTGCGCCGTCGACGATGCGCTGCTGCGCGCTCGCCGGTGCGCACGTCACGGACGCCGCGAGCAAAAGTATATATGCACGTCCGTTCATAGTTGCGGCCGGTGAATCATGAAGCAGGTCGGAGTATCCCGCGCATCCACTATGTCGCGCACTACATATTTACCTTGCGCTGCGGTTACCTGTATGAAGTGTCCGTTTGCGCACATAACTACTAGAAAAAGGAGGCGGCCGTGGACATGAACAGGCGGCAGTTCTTCAAGGTCTGCGCCGGCGGGCTGGGCGCGTCCAGTCTGGCGGTGATGGGCTTCTCGCCGACCGAAGTTCTGGCACAGGTGCGCGGCTTCAAGCTCGATCGCACCACCGAAACCCGAAGCACTTGTCCCTACTGCTCCGTGAGCTGCGGCGTGATCATGTACACGCGCGGCGACGGCGCCAAGAACAACAAGCCGGCGATCATCCACATCGAGGGTGATCCCGACAATCCGGTCAACCGCGGCACGCTATGCCCGAAGGGTGCAGGCCTGCTGGACATGATCCAGAGTCCCAATCGCACGAAGTATCCCGAGGTGCGCGCGCCCGGCTCGAACGAGTGGAAGCGTATCTCGTGGGACGAGGCGATCGAGCGCATCGCCAAGCACATGAAGGCCGATCGCGACCGGAATCTCATCAAGGTCAACGAGGCCGGCACTACCGTCAATCGCTGGAACACGGTCGGTTTCCTCGCCTCCAGCGCGGCCTCCAATGAATCCGGATATCTTTCTGTCAAGGTCACGCGTGGCCTTGGCATGGTGGCCATCGATACCCAGGCCCGAATATGACACGCGCCGACGGTGTCCAGTCTGGGCCCGACATTCGGCAGAGGAGCGATGACCAACCACTGGGTCGATATCAAGAACACTGACCTGGTCCTTATCATGGGCGGCAACGCCGCCGAAGCGCATCCGTGCGGCTTCAAGTGGGTCACGGAGGCGATGCAGCAGCGCAAGGCGAAGCTGATCGTCGTCGACCCGCGCTTCACCCGCTCGGCGGCGGTTGCTGACCAGTATGCGCCGTTGCGCAACGGCACCGACATCGCCTTCCTGGGCGGCGTCATCAACTACCTGCTGACAAATGACAAGATCCACCACGAGTACGTCAAGCACTACACCGACGCGACGTTCCTGACCAAGGAAGGCTTCGGCTTCGACAACGGCTTCTACAGCGGATACAACGAGCAGAAGCGGGTCTATGACAAGTCCACTTGGGGCTACCAGCTGGGCGCCGACGGCTACGTTGTCGCCGACGAGACCATGCAGGACCCGCGCTGCGTCTACCAGCAACTGAAGAAGCATTACTCGCGTTATACCCCGGAGCAGGTAAGCAAGATCACCGGCACGCCGAAGGACCAATTCCTCAAGGTGTGCGAGCAGATCGCGAGCACAAGCAAGCCGGACCGCGTCATGACGATTCTGTACGCGCTTGGCTGGACGCAGCATTCGGTCGGCGCGCAGAACATCCGGACGATGGCGATGATCCAGCTCCTGCTCGGCAACATGGGGCGGCCTGGCGGCGGCGTCAACGCGCTGCGCGGGCACGCCAACGTGCAGGGCATCACCGACATGTGCCTGTACTCGGAGGTGCTGCCGGGCTACATGGGTGCGCCGACCGATGCGGACACGACGTTCGCCGGCTATGTCAAGGCGCGCGCGCTCAAGCCGCTGCGTCCGAACCAGATGAGCTATTGGCAGAACTTCGGCAAGTTCTTCGTCAGCCTGCAGAAGGCCTGGTTCGGGCCGGCGGCGACCAAGGAGAACGATTTCGCCTACGACTGGCTGCCGAAGAAGGATGCGCCTTACGATGTCCTGGCAATTTTCGAGCGTATGTACCAGGGTAAGATGAACGGCTTCCTTTGCCAGGGATTCAACCCGCTCGCGGCGCTGCCGAACCAGAAGAAGCTATCTGCGGCCCTTTCGAAGCTGAAGTATCTCGTCGTGATGGATCCGTTGACCACGGAGACTTCCGAATTCTGGAGGAACTTCGGCGCCCTGAACGACGTAGACCCGGCCAAGATCCAGACCGAGGTGTTCCGCCTGCCTGCGACCTGTTTCGCGGAGGAAGAGGGCAGCTTTACCAACTCAGGGAGGGTTGCGAGCTGGAAGCACAGCGTCGGCGTCGCGCCCGGCGAGGCCAAGGCCGACTCCGAGATCTTCGCGCGGATGTTCGTCAAGCTTCGCGAGATGTATCGCAAGGAGGGCGGCACGCTGCCCGAGCCGGTGCTCAACCTGTACTGGCCATACCAGAAGGCGGAACAGCCGACCTCGGACGAGTTGCTCAGGGAGATCTCGGGCAAGGCGCTAGTCGACCTGCTGTCGCCGCCCGATCCGAAGAACCCGAAGGAGCCGCCCAAGCTGCTGCTGCAGGCGGGCCAGCAGGTGCCGCTGTTTGCGACGCTGCGCGACGATGGATCGACCTCATGCGGCAACTGGCTCTACAGCGGCTGTTACTCGCAGGCGGGCAATCTGACGGCACGGCGCAGTACGAGCGATCCGTCGGGCCTCGGCACCTATCCGCAATGGGGCTATTCGTGGCCGGCCAACCGCAGGATTCTCTATAACCGAGCCTCTGCGGACCCGGCGGGCAAGCCCTGGGATGTGGCGCGCGCCTATGAGCGCTGGGACGGGGCGAAGTGGACCGGCCCCGACGTGCCAGACATGGCGCCCGGCGCCGCGCCTGAGCAGAACGTGGGCCCCTTCATCATGAATCCCGAGGGTGTTGCGCGGCTGCACGCGATCGGCATGGCCGAGGGTCCTTTCCCCGAGCACTACGAGCCGTTTGAGAATCCGCTCGGCGTCAACCTGATGTGCCCGACCAACCCCAAGGCGGTGAGCAATCCTGCCGCGCGGGTCTACAAGGGCGACCTCGAGGCGTTCGGCAAGCCAAACGAATTTCCCTTCGTGGGGACGACCTACCGCCTGACCGAACACCATCATTTCTGGACCAAGCACGCGCGCTCCAATGCCATCGTGCAGCCCGCTCCATTTGTTGAGATCAGCGAGGAGCTGGCGAAGGAAAAGGGCATCAGCAACGGCCAGATGGTGAAGGTGAAGTCGAACCGCGGCGAGGTGAAGGCCGCCGCGGTGGTGACCAAGCGGATCAGGCCTTGGGAGGTGAACGGCAAGAAGGTGCACATGGTCGGCGTTCCGATCCACTGGGGCTTCAAGGGAGTGACGCAGAACGGCTACCTCGCGAACGCGCTGACGCCGTACGTCGGCGACGCGAATTGCCAGACGCCGGAGTTCAAGGCGTTCCTCGTCAACATCGAGAAAGCCTGAGGGGGCCGCCATGAGCATGCAATCTTCGCTGGACATCCAGGCGCGCTCCGCCACCACCACGCCCTCGCCGAGCGTCCGCAAATCGGCGGCAGTCGCCAAGCTCATCGACGAATCGAAGTGCATCGGCTGCAAGGCCTGCCAGGTCGCCTGCATGGAGTGGAACGACCTGCGCGACGAGGTCGGCACCAACGTCGGCGTCTACGACAATCCGCAGGACCTGTCGCCGAACTCCTGGACGCTGATGCGCTTCGCCGAAGTGGAGACGGCCGAGCACAACCTGTCGTGGCTGATCCGCAAGGACGGCTGCATGCACTGCGCCGATCCCGGTTGCCTGAAGGCCTGTCCCGCGCCTGGCGCGATCGTGCAGTATTCCAACGGCATCGTCGACTTCAAGCAGGAGAATTGCATCGGCTGCGGCAACTGCATCACCGGCTGCCCGTTCGACATCCCGCGCATTTCGAAGAAGGACAACAAGGCGTACAAGTGCACGCTGTGCTCGGATCGCGTCTCCGTCGGCCTCGAGCCCGCCTGCGTGAAGACCTGTCCGACCGGGGCGATCACGTTCGGCGACAAGGAGGACATGGTCCACTACGCGGAGAAGCGCGTGGGCGAGCTCAAGGAACGCGGCTACAAGGCGGCCGGGATGTACGACCCGAAAGGCGTGGGCGGCACGCATGTCATGTACGTACTGCGGCACGCCGACACGCCCGAGGCGTATAGCGGTCTGCCCAAGGACCCGCAGATCAGTACGATGGTGAGTGCCTGGAAGGGCGTGTTCAAGCCGCTCGCGCTGCTCGGCATGGGCCTCACGGCCGCGCTCGGCTTCTTCCATTACGTCAAGGTCGGCCCCAATGAGGTCGAGGAAGAGAAGGAGGAGGCATGAGCCGCACCATTCCGCGCTACACCGAGGGCGAGCGCCGCAACCACTGGATCGTCGCGATCTCGTTCGTGCTCGCGGCGCTCTCGGGGCTGGCCCTGTTTCATCCTTCGCTGTTCTGGCTGTCGAACCTCTTCGGCGGCGGACCTTGGTCGCGCATCCTGCATCCGTATATCGGCATCGTCATGTTCCTGTTCTTCCTGGTGACGATGGTCCGCTTCTGGAAGCACAACCGGCTCGAGGCCCGCGACCGGCAGTGGCTCGCGCAGTGGCGCGACGCGATCAGCCAGGACGAAGGCCGGCTGCCCGAGTCGGGCCGCTACAACGGCGGCCAGAAGATCGTGTTCTGGCTGTCCGTGATCTGCATGTTCGTGCTGCTGGTGACGGGGATCCTGTTCTGGCGCGCGCAGTTCGGTGAGCTGTTCCCGATCTGGCTGATCCGCCTTGCCGCATTGCTGCATGCGCTCGCGGCGACGATCATGATCATGACGATCATCGTGCACGTTTATGCGGCGATCTGGGTCAAGGGCAGCCTGCGCGCGATGGTGCGCGGCGACGTCACCGCGGCCTGGGCGAAGAAGCACCATGCGGCCTGGTACCGCGAAATGACCCGCTAACCCTTTCCACAGCGGCCTGCGCCTCGAAGATCGGGCCGCGACTCTCCCGTTGCGCGTGCCGCACGAAATTTTCGATCGCATTTCATTCCCTTCCGGGGGGTTCTATTGCCATGAAACGTCGTGATTTTGTAGCTACTGCGGCCGCCTTCGCGGCCCTGCCTAGGTTGTCGTTCGCCCAGCAAAAGCCGTTCAATCCCTTGCCGGGCGAGCACTGGCGCAATTTCGAGCTGGTAACGCGGGTCGAGGTCGCCAAGCACTCCGGCGCGACTCGGGTCTGGATCCCGGTGCCGGCGGTGGACGAGAGCTGGCAGCGGACCGTCGCCAACGCCTGGACCGGCAACGCCGCAGCGATGCGGATCGCGCACGATCCGGCCTACGGCGCCGCCATGCTGCTTGCGGAATGGCCTGCGGGGAACGCGACGCCCGTCGTTGAGCTCGCCAGCCGGTTCGCTACGCGCGACCGCGTCGCCGACCTGTCCAGGCCCGCGGCGGCCGAACCGCTCGCGGCATCGGACCGCGCTTTCTACACGGCGCCGACCGAGCTGCAGCCAACCGACGGCATCGTCGCGAAGACCGCGCGCGAGATCACGCGCGGCAAGCGGTCGGACATGGAGAAAGCACGCGCGATATACGAATGGATCGTGGAGAACACCGAGCGCAATCCCAAGACGCGCGGCTGCGGCGTGGGCGACATCAGGGCGATGCTGGAATTGGGCGACCTGACCGGCAAGTGCGCGGACCTGAACGCGCTCTATGTGGGCCTCGCGCGCGCCGTCGGCCTGCCGGCGCGCGACGTCTACGGCCTGCGCGTGGCCAAGAGCGCGTTCGGCTATCGCAGCCTGGGCGCCGGCTCGCCGAACGTCACCCGCGCCCAGCATTGCCGCGCCGAGTTCTGGCTCGCGGGCTTCGGCTGGGTGCCGGTCGACCCCGCCGACGTGCGCAAGGTGGTGCTGGAGGAGAAACCCAAGCCGACCACGCTCGCCGATCCGGTCGTGCCGCCGGTGCGGCGCGCGCTGTTCGGCGCCTGGGAGATGAACTGGGTCGCCTACAACCGTGCCCATGACGTGAAGCTGCCCGGATCCGGCGGCCCGAAGATCGGCTACCTCATGTATCCGCAATGTGAAACCGGCGGACGGCGCGTCGATTCGCTCGATCCCGACAACTTCAAGTACACCATCACGGCCAAGGAGGTCGCCGCCTGATGCCGCAGCGCGTCCTCGAGCCCGGGAGCATCGAAAGCGCGTCCGGCGCGGAGATTCCGTTTCTCCGGCTGCCGGACCGCAATCGCCTCTTTGCCGAGCGCGCGGCGCGCCTGCGCGACATCGCGCGAGGGCACCCAATGGGCGACTACCTGCAGCTCGTAGCGAAGATTGCCGACGCCCAGCATTGGGCGCTCGGCAATCTGCCGGCGGTGATGCTGCCCGGACCCGCGCATGTCGAGCAGTGCAGGCAGCACGGTATGCCGGCGCTCAACGTGCAAACTCACGCGCGCGACCGTGCCTGGTGTGAGGTGCTGCGCTTGATGCTGCGCCGGATCGCCGGCGAGACCGAAGGGAAAGTGCAGGACATCGCGGTCCGGCTGGAGCGCGAGCGCGACGAGCTCTACGAGGCGCAAGCGAGCAAGCTGCTGGCGGGCATCAGCTTCGGCCTCGATCTGGGCAATGCTCCTTTCGTCGGCGCGGCGCTCCAGGTCTACTGGTTGCACATGGCGACGACGCTCGGGCCGCAGGCCTTCGGCCGGACCGACGCGCCGACGGTGTGCCCCTGCTGCGGCTCGCGCCCGGTGGCGAGCATCGTGCGCCTGGGAGCGCGGGACAACGGCCTGCGATTCCTGCACTGTTCGTTGTGCTCCGCCGAGTGGCAGATGGCGCGCATCCAGTGCACGAGCTGCGAGTCTACCAAGGGCATCTTCTATCACGGCATCGAGGGTGGGTCGAGGGCTGCCAAAGCCGAGAGCTGCGACGAGTGCGGCACCTACCTGAAAATCTTCTACCAGGAGTATGAGCCGCAGTCCGAGCCCACGGCCGATGACCTCGCGAGTCTGGCGATCGATTTGCTGATGTCCGACACGGGCAAGCTGCGCAGCGGCCAGAACCTCATGCTGGTCCAAGGCGAAGAAGCATGAACGTCCGTGCGATCGCGCCGGGGATGATCCCCTCCGTCGACCTCGTTCTGAACGACCCGGAAGTAGCGGCGCTGATCGACGTGCACGGGCGGGCGCCAGTCACGAAAGCAGTCCGAGCGGTGCTCGCGAGCATGCGCGAAGGCGCTCAGCTCGAAATCGCGCGCGCCGTTCGTCGGCACGTCGAGGCGCAAGCCCTGCCGAAGCTGCGCAGGGTTTTCAACCTCACTGGCACGGTGCTGCACACCAACCTCGGCCGGGCGCTTTTGCCGGCCGAGGCGATCGAGGCGGCAGTTGCCGCGATGTCCTCGGCCTGCGCTCTCGAATACGACATCGAGGCGGGCGGGCGGGGCGACCGCGACGATGTCGTGGAAGAGTTGCTGCGCGAGCTCACTGGCGCCGAGGCGGCAACGGTCGTCAACAACAACGCTGCGGCGGTGTTCCTGATGCTCAATACACTGGCCGCGCGCAAGGAGGTGATCGTGTCGCGCGGTGAGCTGATCGAGATCGGCGGCGCCTTCCGCATGCCCGACATCATGGCGCGCGCGGGCGCAAAGCTGGTCGAGGTGGGAACGACCAACCGCACGCACCTGCACGACTACGAAGGCGCGATCGGCCCGAGGACCGGGCTGCTCATGAAGGTCCACTGCAGCAACTATGCCGTTACCGGCTTCACCAAGGCGGTGCCGGAGGTAGACGTCGCGCGAGCCGCGCACGCGAAGGGACTGCCTTTCGTCGTCGATCTGGGCAGCGGCACGCTGGTGGATTTGGTCCGATTCGGGCTGCCGAAGGAGCCGACGCCCGCCGAATCGATCGCTGCGGGCGCGGACCTGGTGAGCTTCAGCGGCGACAAGCTGCTCGGCGGTCCCCAGGCCGGTATCCTTGTTGGCAAGGCCGAGCTGATCCGGCGCATCAAGAAGAACCCGCTCAAGCGCGCGCTGCGCGTAGGCAAGATCACCCTGGCGGCGCTTGAGGCGGTGCTGCGCCTGTATCGCGATCCGGAGCGCCTGCCCGAAAGGCTCACGACGCTGTGGCTCCTCACGCGCAAGGCCGGCGACATCGCCGCGCAGGCCAGGCGACTGCTCGCGCCGCTGCAGGAGCGCCTCGGGGCGGAGTGGCGGGTCGAAGTCGGCGACATGAGCAGCCAGATCGGCAGCGGATCGCTTCCGGTCGAGAGCCTGCCGAGCGCAGGAATCACGGTGCGGCCGCTCGGAAAGGGCGCGGGGACCCGACTGAAGCGGCTCGAGGGGGCGCTGCGCGCGCTGCCGGTGCCCGTGCTCGGCCATGTGCGCGATGGCGCGCTGCACCTCGACCTGCGCTGCCTGCGCGAGGACGAAGAGGCGGAATTCCGCGGCCAGCTGGACGCGCTCGCATGCTGATCGGCACCGCGGGCCATATCGATCACGGCAAGACCTCGCTGGTGAAGGCGCTAACCGGAGTCGATACCGACCGGCTGAAGGAGGAAAAGGCGCGCGGAATCTCCATCGAGCTGGGCTACGCCTATCGTCCGCTGGAGGACGGCGGCGTGCTGGGCTTCGTGGATGTTCCTGGCCACGAGAAATTCATCCACCACATGCTTGCGGGGGCGACCGGAATCGACTACGCGCTGCTCGTCGTAGCCGCGGACGACGGCATCATGCCGCAGACGCTCGAGCACCTGGATATCCTCGGCATACTCGGCGTGAAGCGCGGCGCAGTCGCGCTGACCAAGATCGACCGCGTCGAAGCTGCGCGCGCGGATGAGGTGGAGGGCGCCGCGCACGCGCTGCTGACCAGCCGTCCCCTTGCGGGCTCGCCGCTTTTCCGCGTCTCGGCGGTCACGGGAGAGGGTGTCGACGCCTTACTCGCGCATCTGAGCGCGGAGGCTTCGGCGCAACCGGCACGCGCCTCGGCTGGCGGCTTCCGCCTCGCGGTCGATCGGTGCTTTTCGCTCGCCGGCGCGGGCACGGTCGCGACCGGGACAGCCTATGCGGGCAGCGTGCGAGTCGGCGACGAGGTCATCGTCTCGCCGACCGGCCTGAAGGCGCGCGTGCGCGGCATCCATGCGCAGAATCGCCCGGCACAGGCAGGCCGCGTCGGCGAGCGCTGCGCCCTGAATCTCGCCGGCGTCTCCAAGGACGAGGTGCCGCGCGGCGCGTGGATCGTAGCGCCGCAACTGCACGCTCCGAGCCAGCGCTTCGACGTGCGCCTGCGCCTGCTGCGCGGTGCGCCAAAGCCACTGCGCCACTGGGCGCCGGTGCACCTGCACATCGGCGCGGCGGATCTGTCTGCGCGCGTGGCGCTCCTGCAGGGCGAGGCGCTCGAGCCGGGCAACTCCGCTCTCGCCCAGCTTGTACTCGAGCAGCCGCACGCGGCCTGCCGCGGCGACATCTTCGTGCTGCGCGATCAGTCCGCGCTGCACACGCTGGGCGGCGGCGCCGTGCTCGATCCGGACGGCCTGCCGCGGCGCCGGCGCGCGCCCGAGCGCCTCGCCGCGCTCGCCGCCCTCGAATCGCCGGATCCGGCGGCGGCGCTGGAAGGGCTCCTCGAGCAGGCGGCGCACGGCGTGGACCTGAAGCGCCTCGCGCGCAGCTTCAACCTGCCGCTCGAGGGGCTCGGTGTGACGTTGCACAGGGCGGGCGATCGCGGTTTTGCGCCGGGATGCTGGGAGGCGCTGCAGGCGAAAGTCATCGCCGGCCTGGCCGCCTACCATGCGCGCAACCCCGAAGAGCTCGGCCCGGATGGCTCGCGCGTCCGGCGCATGTGGCTGCCGGCGCTGGATGCCGCGGCCTGTGCGGCCCTGATCGAGGACCTGGCAGCCCACAAGCGCATCGCGCGCAGCGGCCCCTGGCTGCACCTGCCCGGCCACAAGGTGAGCTTCACCGACGCCGAGCAGCGCCTTGCCGAGCGCCTGCTGCCTTTGGTCGAGGCGGGCGGCTTCGATCCGCTCTGGGTGCGCGACATCGCGCGCAAGATCGGCGTGGCCGAGGCGCTGGTGCGCACGCTCATGAACCGCCTGGCGAAGCGCGGCGACATCTTCCAGGTGGTCAAGGACCTGTTCTACTCGCGGCGCGCGATCGCGGACCTCGCAGCGCTCGCCGCTGAGCTGGAGCGCAGCGACGGCGAAGTGCGCGCGGCGGTGTTCCGCGACCGTACCGGCCTCGGGCGCAAGCGCGCGATCCAGGTGCTCGAATACTTCGACCGCGTGGGCTTCACGCGGCGCGTGCGCGAGGCGCACCGGCTGCGCGGCGACAGCATGTTCCTCAGGAAGGAATTCGCCTCCGGTGGGGCGGCCGGGCTTCAAACCCGGTAAGGGACGTCAGACGTGCCTTGGTGGGTTCGACTCCCACTTCCTTCCGCCACCTTTCGATGAGAGGCGACGCAAAACAGCGCAAGACCTGGTCCTCGATCCATCGCTGGCTCGGCATCGGGCTCGGGATCTGGTTCGCTCTCGTCGGCGTCACGGGCGCGATCCTGGTGTATGAGGATCCGGTGGACGCCCGGCTGAATCCGGGACTGCTCGTCGACGCAACGCCGGGGCCGGCCCTGCCGCCGCAGGCGATTCTCGACCGTGCACTGGAGGAGTTCCCGCGCGGAATGGTGGAACGAATCCGCCCGCCGGCGGCGCGCGGCTACGCGTACCGCGTCCTGCTCAAGGCGGATCGCCACGACAGCATCGACTCGCCGCGCGTGGAGGCGACGTTCGGCGCCGTCACGGGACGGCTCCTGGGGCAGCGCGACGCGGAGGCGCACGGCCTGTCCGCGCCGCTGCTCGTGAAAACGCTTTACGACTTCCACCGCAACGTGCTGCTCGGCAATCCCGGCTCGAACGTCGTCGGCATCGCCGGCCTGTTGCTGCTGGGCTCGGCGCTCACGGGCTTTGCCACGGCCTGGCCGCGCAAGCGCTCGGGCGGGTCGCGCGTGCTGGGCGTGAAGCTGCGCGCGGGCGCGACGCGCGTGCTGTTCGACCTGCACCGCTCGACCGGCATGCTGGTGGCGCTGCTGCTCATGCTCGCCACGGTCACGGGCAGCACGCTCGTCTATCTCAACTATGCGCGGGATCTCGTGGGGTTGTTCTCCAAGGTGGAGCCCTTCCCGGTGATTCCCTGGATCGAGCGGCCGCCGCGCGACTGGCCGACGTTTGACGCGATCGTAAGGCGCGTCCAGCAGGGGCATCACGACCTGGCGATCAGCGACATCCACATTCCGGCGCGGCCCACCACGGGCTACCTCTTCTATCTTCGCGGTCCGGGTGACGTGCACCGCTTCGGCGACACCATCGTCTGGGTGCACCCGGCGAGCGGCGAACTGCTCGTCGAGCGCAGCCGCCGAACGCGCAGCGCAGGCGAAATTCTGATGCACTGGCTGTTTCCGCTGCATACCGGCACCGCCTTCGGCGCATGGGGCAGGGCGGCGATGTGCCTGACCGGCGTCGCGCCGCTGTTGCTCGTGTTCACCGGGCTCTGGGTGTGGCTGCGCAGGCGACGCGCGGAGATCTTTGAGCTGCGGCGCCGGGAACGCAGGGTCGCCGCATGATCGTCGTACGCGGCTGCGCATTTCCCGACGAGCTGAGCTATCACGTGGGTCACAACGTCTGGCTGCGCGAGGAGCGCGGCATCGTGACGCTGGGCGCGACGTCCTACGGCGTCGCACTCGCCAGCGAGTTCGTCTCCTTCCGCCCGAAGCCGGAGGGCACCACGGTCGCCGCCAACGGCTCGGTAGGACTGATCGAGCTCTGGAAGACGCTGGTTTCGGTGCGGAGCCCCATCGCTGGCACGATCGTCCAGGGCAACGCCGCTGCGGCGGCGGATCCGGCTGTGATCAACCGGGAACCCTACGGCGCGGGATGGCTCGTGCGCCTGAACGTCGCGGACTGGCCAACGGTGTCCGCGCCGCTCGTAACGGGGGCCGCGATCGGGCCCGCATTCGAGGCGGCGATGGCGCTCGACAAATTCGAGGGCCCGGGCAAATGAGGAAGCGCCTCGCGATCCTGCTCTGGGCGACCGAGCCCGAACGCCCGCATCTCTGCGGCGCGCCGTTTTTCCATGCCGCCGCGGCCGGTGCGCTGGACGCCGAGGTCGAACTCTACTTCACGGGCAAATCCGTGCTCCTGCTGAAGAAGGGCGTGGCTGATGGTCTGCATCCGGGCCCAGTGAGGGAGCGCTCGGTGCTTGAGTTCATGCAGCACGCGGCCGAGCACGGCGCGAAATTCTATGCCTGCCCCCAGGCGATGGCCGCACACGGCGTGCGCAGCGAAGAACTTATCGCGGAAGTCGCCGGACAGGCAGGGGCAGCGGCCTGGATGGGGCGTTGCCTCGACGAGGACTGGGCGACGCTGGTCTACTGAATGCGCGTCGCGCGGCGTGCCGGAAACGGCTTCGGCGGCGTACTGGCCAAGGCATCTGCCACCCCGAACACCGCGCCGGTGATGCTGTTGCCGTAGCCCGGCAGCGCGCCGAGGATCTCGCGGAACTCGGCGCCGCGCAGGATCGCGAGGAATTCCTTCAGATCGGTCTGCTCCATCGCATCGGCGCGGCAGGCGAGGTAGTAGCGCTCGGTGAGCAGCGGCAGGTAGTCGAGCTCGTACTTCGCGGCGGCGGCCTTGATGCCGAAGCCCGCGTCTGCCATGCCGCCGGCGATCGTCGCGGCGACCGCGAGGTGCGTGTGCTCCTCGTTGTGGTAGCCGTCGATCGAGGCCGGGTCGATGCCGGCGCCGGCGATCAGCTGGTCGAATTCGATGCGGCTGCCCGAGTCGCGCTGGCGGTTGACGAAGCGTACCCCTGGCCGCGCGAGGTCGGCGAGGCTCTCGATCTTCTTCGGGTTGCCGCGCTTCACCATCAGGCCTTGCGTTCGCGTCGCGAGGCCGATCACGCGGTGCTGCTTTTCATCCAAATGGCGCTGGAATTCCGCGGTCGCTGACGCATCGAAGCCCTCCGCGATATGGAATCCCGCCAGCGTGCAGCGGCCGCGCGCGAAGCCCTCCAGGCTGTCGACGCTGCCCTTGAAGCGGATGTCGAGGCGCAGGCCCTTGCGGTGCGCGAGGCGGTCGCGCAGTTCGGCGAGTGCAAGATCGTGGCTCGCGCAGATCGACAGCCGCCGCGGAGCGGTTTCGGCCGCCTGCGAGAGGACCTGCTCGATCTCCTGGCGGACGCTCTCCAGGCCGGGGGTGAGGCGTGCGCGCACCAGCTCCTCGGCCCACAGCAGCTTGCGGCCGAACTCGGACAGCTGCGCGCCGTGGCCCTGGCGCAGGATGACGAGCGGCGTGCCGAAGACCTTTTCCCATTTGCCCATCAGCCCCCACACATGCCGGTACGACATGCCGACCGCGCGCGCCGCGCCGGCGATCGAGCCGGTTTCGTAGATCGCGAACAGCGCGCGGAACAGGACCGCGTCGACCGCCAGATCTTCGCCGGGCTGCGGTTGCCAGAGGTACTGGAGCTTTACCTTGATCATGGGCGGGCCTCCATTCTACGGAAGAAGGCGCCGGGCTATAGCCTTAGCAGGCCGCGCCGCTCGAGCCAGGCGCCGGCCAGCCCGACGAGGAAGCCCGCGCCTACGTTCCAGACGCAAAAGGCGGCGGTGACGAGCGTCACAAAGCGCTCGCCCTTGTTGCGGCTGAAGTCGCAGGAGCCGAGCGCGAGCTGCGCGCCGGTGAGGAACAGGATGACGCCGAGGATCGCCTGCGGCAGGACCGCGAAGAGCGTCGCTATCGAGCCGCTGAAGAAGAGCGCGAGCACGAGCAGCAGCACGCCCAGGATGATCGTCGCCCCGCCCGTGCGCGCGCCGAACGCGACGTGGCCCGCCATGCCGCCCGCGCCGTGGCACATCGGCACGCCGCCCACCGAGGCGCTGAAAAGGTTCAGGAGGCCGGTTGAAGTAGAGAGCCGGTTCTCGGTAACCCTGCGGTCGGCGAACAGGCGGTTGTTCTCCTCGGCGGTCGCGATGACGGCATTGCCCAGCGTGAGCGGCAGCTGTGGAATCGTCAGCGTCAGGAGCCCCAGCAGCAGGTCGTGCCAGCTCAGCGCGGCCGGAGCGAACGAGGGCGAGCGGAATTCGATGCTGGCGGAGGCGAGCTTGCCGAGCAGCTCCGGCTGCGCGGCGACGCCGCAGGCTGCGCCATAGAGCAGCAGCAAGAGCATGGCCGGGATCGAGCGATTGGAGAGCAGCAGCAGCGTGCCCGCGAGGCCGATCGACGCGACGATCCACCCACTCGCCATCATGCGGATGCCCTCCAGCATGAACGCGATGCCGAGGCCGAGCACGATGCCGACGACAACAAAACGCGGGACCAGCGCAGCCAGCCGGCGCGCCGTGCCGGTGAGGCCGAGCAGCAGCCAGATGACGCCGGTGGCGAGGCTCGCGCCGGCGACGATCGCCGGCGTGACGACCGCGGCCTGGGTCGCCGCGGCCGCGCCGATCGCCTTCATCGGCTGCACCGGCATCGGGGTCCGGTAGTAGGCGCCGCAGACGATCAGGGCGACGCCGAACGAGAACAGGACCGGGAACGGGTCCATGCCGACGACGCCGATGTACGCGACGACGAACGGGGTCAGCGTGCCCAGGTCGCCGAACGCGCCCGCCCACTCCATGCGGTCGTAGCGGTTTGCCGCCGCACGCGCGACGGTCGGGGTGGCTTCCTGGCCTGCTGGCTCGGACATCGCCTGATTCTAGGGCGAAGCGCCGATATGCAACGCGCTGCATATTTGGAACTCTGGCCCTTGCGACTACGATGGCGCGCGCCCTTCTGCAGCGCAATCCCGGGCGCCAGGATTCGCGGCCGGGTCGCCGGCCCGATACGCAGGACACTGCCAAGAGAGGAGACAGCATGAATTCGCGCTTTTCCATGCACCTGATTGCCGCGCTCGCCGCGGGCTCGTTTGCCATGGCGGCGTTCGGCGCCGCCGACGACATCAAGATGGCCACCACGACCAGCACCGACAATTCCGGCCTGCTCAAGTATCTGCTGCCGAAATACGAGGCGAAATGCGGCTGCAAGGTGCGCTACACGGCGGTCGGCACCGGCAACGCCATCAAGCTCGGCGAGAACGGCGACGTCGACATGATCATGGTCCACGCCCGCGCCGCGGAGGACAAGTTTGTCTCCGAGGGCCACGGCGTCGGTCGGCGCGACCTGATGTACAACGACTTCGTCATCGTCGGGCCGCACGCGGACCCGGCGGGCATCCGGGGCACGAAGGACCTGAACGCCGCCCTGAAGAAGCTCAAGGACGGCGGCGCCACCTTCGTCTCGCGGGGCGACGATTCCGGCACGCACAAGAAGGAGCTCGCGCTGTGGAAGGCTGCGGGCATCGACCCCAAGGGGCCGAAGTACCTGTCGATCGGGCAGGGCATGGGGCAGACGCTGACGGTCGCGGGGGAAAAGCAGGGCTACACGCTCACCGACCGCGCGACCTATGCCACCTACAAGGACAAGACCGGCCTCGAGATCATGGTCGAAGGCGCGAAGAACCTGCTCAATCCGTACGGGGTGATCGCGGTGAACCCGAAGAAATACCCGGGCGTGAACTACCAGGGGGCGATGCACTTCATCGAGTGGCTCACCTCCGACGAGGGGCAGAAGGCGATCGCGGAGTTCAAGCCGAAAGGCGCGCAGCTCTTCTTCCCCGACTACAAGAAGTAGGTGAACCTGCTCGAGCCGACGCGGCGCGCCTTCGAGCTGCTGCTCGCCGGCGACCCCAGGCTCCTGGAGGCGATCTGGCTTTCGTTCTGGACGTCGATCGTCGCGATCGCGCTGATCGCGCCGCCGTCGGTCGCGCTCGGCTTCCTGCTCGTCAAGCGGCGCTTCCCGGGGCAGCGTCCCCTCGTGGTGCTGGTGCAGGCGCTGCTGTCGTTCCCGACCGTGGTCATCGGCTTGCTCATCTACCTGCTCCTGTCGCGCCGCGGCCCGCTCGGCGAGCTGGAGCTCCTGTTCACGCCGAGCGCCATCATCTTCGGCTACATGATGATCGCCTTTCCGATCCTCGTGGTGTTCACCATTTCCGCGGTACAGGGCGCCGACCCGCGGGTGTACGAGACGGCGCGCTGCCTCGGCGCCGGCAGGTTGCGCGCCTCGTTCACCACGCTATGGGAGGTGCGCTTCGGCGTCGGCGCCGCGGTGGTGAACGGCTTCGGCCGCGTCATCTCGGAGGTCGGCTGCGCCATCATGGTGGGTGGCAACATCGAAGGCCTGACGCGCAACATTCCCACCGCGATTGCGCTGGAGACGAGCAAGGGCGATTTTCCGCAGGGTATCGCGCTCGGCATGGTGCTCATGGTCGTGGCGCTCGGCGTCAACGTGGTTCTTGCCGCGCTGCAGGGCAGAGGCGGGCTGCGTTGAGCGCGCTCGTTCAGCTCGTCGGCGTGCGCAAGGGCTTCGGCGACCGGGTGCTCTTCGACATCGAGAGCCTGAGCGTCGAGGAAGGGCGCAGCTACGTGCTGACCGGACCCAATGGCGCCGGAAAGACGACGCTGCTGCGCATGCTGGCGGGCCTGGATTCGGCGCAGGCAGGGCATTTCCTGTTCCGCGATTCCCGCGTCGATTTCCTGCCGCGCTATCCCGAGGCGCTGCGGCGGACGATCGTCTACGTCCACCAGCATCCGTACCTGTTCCACACCAGCCTGCGCCACAACATGGAGTACGGCCTCAGGTGCCGCGGCATCCCCGCGCAGGAGCGCCGCCGGCGCGCCGAGGAGGCCATCGCCTGGGCAGGGCTCGGCGAGCGGCACGCCACGCCCCCGGCCAGCCTTTCCGGAGGCGAGAAGCAGCGCGCCGCGCTGGCGCGCGTGCGCGCCCTGAGCCCGGATCTCATCCTGCTCGATGAACCGACCAGCAATCTCGACAAGGAAGCCCGCGCGCGGACGCTCGAGTTGCTGGCGCAGCTGCGCGACGAGCGGCGCACGGTGATCGTCGCCTGCCACGACCAGGAGGTGATCTCGTTGCCGGGCCTGGCGCGGCTGCACATGGTGGACGGACGGATCGGGCAGGAAGCATGAGGATGGCGCCGGGATGGGCCAACCTGTCAAAATGCGCCTTTTCTCCGAGGTAAGTCGATGAAGCTCAG
>Ga0335085_10003215_pt1 | contig 28745 bp, 39 predicted proteins | sample Lox_Sample_45_FD_206712 | JGI IMG/M metagenome (GOLD analysis project Ga0335085, IMG submission 206712) | Soil microbial communities from Loxahatchee National Wildlife Refuge, Florida, United States - Lox_Sample_4.5 | ecosystem: Environmental > Terrestrial > Soil > Wetlands | place: USA... | reverse complement strand
TCAAGCGGCCGGACGCAGCGGGAGCACTGGTCGCCAAGGTGATGCCCGACAGTGCGGCGGCGCGGGCGGGCGTGAAGGCCGGGGACGTCATTTTGGACTACGACCACGAGCCGGTCATTGACGCCGGAGACTTGTCGGCAAAGGTCGGCATGGCTGAGCCCGGAAGCTCGGCTACGCTCGAGGTCTGGCGCGACGGCAAGGCGGTGACGCTGGAAGCGCGGCTTACGCCCTCTGAGCAGCCGGCCTCGACCGGGAATGAGGGCTCCAAGGCTTCTTACGGAAGCCAGGGACGTTTGGGCCTCGAAGTTCGCCCGTTGACATCAGACGAGCGCGAGCAGGCGGGCGTCAGCGGCGGCCTGCTCGTGCAGGAGGTGTCAGGACATGCGGCCGAAGCCGGCATTCAGAGCGGCGACATCGTCCTTTCGGTCGATGGGACTCCCGTGCGGACTGCGCAGCAGCTGCGCTCCGTCGTGAGTCGCCAGGAAAAGGACGTCGCGCTCCTCGTGCAGCGAGGCGACGAGCAGCTGTTCATTCCCGTCCAGTTGGGGTGACCGGTAGCGATTCGCTCTCCGCGGGCCTGGAGAGGCGCTGAGGCTTGCGGATCGGATGGAGCTCTTATGATCTCAGTGTTGCAGACCTTTCCGGACTATGTGGCGGGATTCAGATGCGACGGTCGGGTCACCAGGCGCGACTACGACGAAATACTGATTCCTCACGTCGAGAGGACGCTCGCGACGGAAGGCAAGGTGCGCCTCTATTACGAGACCTCGGCGGATTTCAGCATCGCTCCGGGCGCTATGTGGGAGGACTTCAGGATCGGCTTCGGACACCTGAGGCGCTGGGAGCGTATTGCCGTGGTGACCGACATAGAGTGGCTAAACCACACGATCCGTGCCTTCGGCTTCCTGTTGCCGGGCCGGGTCCGGGTGTTTACGGGCTCAGAGGTCGAGCGCGCGCGCGCATGGATCGTCGCGGACCCTGCGAACTGACGGCGCGGGCTCGAAAGGGATCAGAGCTGAACGATCGAGCTGAATTCGAAGGTAGACCCTGAGGGGTTCTCTCCGATCCGCACCCTCGATCCGCCGAGGAATCGATAGGGTGGCACGGGCAGGTTGTACGGGGCGGGAACCCCCGTAAACACGCGCGCCGCCAGGTCGTAGCGCGAGCCATGGCAGGGACAGAAGTAACCGCCGGGCCAACCCGGGCCGCCGGCTCCGTCGGGCTGCGGCTCATAGCGCGGCACGCAGCCGAGATGGGTGCAGATCCCGACGACGACCAGGTACTCAGGCCTGAGCGAACGATGCCAGTTCTTCGCGTACGGGGGCTGCTGCAGCACGGCGGAATCCGGATCCCTCAGCAGACGAGTGTCGTTCGTCTGCTGCAGTACCTGCAGCTGCTCAGCCGTGCGGTGCAGGACGAACACCGGATTTCGCCGCCACAACGCCACGACCATCTCGCCTGCGTCGAGCTTGGCGAGATCAATGTCCGTCGGTCCCCCCAATGCGCGCGCGCTTTCGGAGGGCAGCCACGACTCGATGAACGGCACGGCAGCCAATCCAATGCCCAGTGCTCCGTACACCATCGTCGCCGTGCACAGAAGCCTCCGGCGGCCGAGATCCGGTCCGTCCTGGACCCGAGCATCCTCGCTGGTTGCAGACATCCCTTCGTGAGACTTCGGAACCGGTCTACGAGTTTCACGCTGCATCCGTCTGAGGAGTCGGGAGAACCCGCGAGGTGTGCCGCACCTGCGGAGCAGAGCATTGGCTGTCCCTGGCATGGCGCATGCGCGAGATCGAAAGACTGTATTGCACGTTCGACGACAACCCAAAGCGCTCACTCACGTTGAATTAGGCGTCCCTCGAGTTGCCTTCGGTTCATCGTGCCGTCAGATGAGGAAGATCATCTCCTGCGCGGTGATCAGGCGAACGAGAAGTCATTTTTCCAAGAGGAGAGAGTCCATGAACCCGATGCGTTGGGAACCATTCACCACGATGGACGAGATGTTCAGCCGATTTCCGAGCTTGCTCAACCGGTCGTTTTCCGGAGGAGCGGAGTCGAGCCCCGAATGGGCCCCTAACGTCGACATCAGTGAGACGGGGCAGGAGTACCTGCTGCGCGCCACCTTACCCGACGTAAAGAAGGAGGACGTCAAAGTCACTCTCGAGGACGGCATGCTCACGCTGAGCGGCGAGCGGCGCCGGCCGGAGGGCCAGAAGAGTGAGAAATTCCACCGCATCGAGAACCACTACGGTGCGTTCTCGCGCAGCTTCGTCATGCCCGACACCATCGACCAGACTTCGATTCATGCTGAATCGAGGGATGGCGTCTTGACGATACATCTGCCGAAGTCGACGCGCGAGATGCATAAACCGACGACCATCAGGGTGCAGTAAGGAGGCCGGTGCCCCACCGCGTGATCTTCGCGACGGTTCGGAGCGCGGTGGGGCCGCCGGTGTCCGCGCGCATATCGAGGAGAGTGTCCATGAACGTCAACGTCACAGCACAGCCAGGCTCGGCGGGCACGGTTGCCTCCGATGGGAAGACAGCGCCGGCGTCCCTGATTCAGCTTCCTGCCCTACCTTACCCGGAGAATGCCCTGGCGCCGACGATCTCGGCGATCACCGTTGAGACTCACTACGGCAAGCATCATCGCGGTTATGTCGAAGCTCTCAATCGGATGATTGCCGGGACCAACTTTGCGCTGATGTCGCTCGAGGGAATCATCGCCGCCACCAAGCACCGCCGCGACGGACTGTTCAACAACGCGGCACAGGCCTGGAACCATACCTTCTACTGGCGCAGCCTGCAGCCGCCACAACCGACCAACGCCGCACCACCGCAGCTGAATGGGCTGATGCAGGCATTCGGCGGCTTTGCGCGGCTCAAGCAGGAGCTCGCGGCCGCAGCGACGGCGCAGTTTGGCTCCGGCTGGGCGTGGTTGGTGCTGGCCGATTCTCAACTGCGCGTCATCGCCACCAGCAACGCCGATACGCCATTGACTGGCGGCATGAAACCCCTGCTGGCCCTCGACGTATGGGAGCACGCCTACTACCTCGACTATCACAATCGGCGCGCCGACTACGTGAACGCCGTGCTGGAGCGCTTGCTCAACTGGCAGTTTGCTGCGCAGAACCTGGCTGCCGTCTTGAAGCGTCCGTCCAGTTCCTGAGGCTCGCGACGGCCGAGGGCCCGCCTCACTTGGCTGCCTGACGGTGCCTTGCGCTCCGTGCTGGCGGGTATAACATTAGTTATAACGCTTCGGAGCCTCATGGCAGCACCGGTCAAAGTTCGCAGGGTGGGGAATTCTCTCGGGGTCATTCTGACCAAGGACGTGGTCGAGTAGCTCGGCGTGGCGGAAGGGGACGAGCTCTTCGCCGTCCGCACGCTCGATGGGATCCGCCTCACGCCCTACGACCCGGACTTCGCGCAGGCGATCGAATCGACGCGTGACTACATGCGTCGCCATCGCAACGCGCTGCATGAGCTTGCGAAGAAATGAGGCAGCCGAAGTGACTGTCGAGCGCGCTGGTCACGGCAATCCACGACGAGGCTGTCTACGAGTTCGGCGGCCTTGCCGGGATCCGTGACTCAGCGAGCCCGCGCTGACTGGCTGCGCGCGAACTCGGGCCGTCGGCCACGAGGATGAGGGCGGCCGGGGATCCCCCGGCGTACGCAGCTCTTGTCACTACTTTTCACTCGAAGGATGTCGCAATCTCACAGCCTTGATTGTTTGGCGCTCGCTATGGGACTCGAACCGGTGTACTTGCCTTGAGAGGGTCGGCAGCCCTCCTTCTGGGCGGCCGCGTCCTCCTTTGCTGAGGAGAGCCAGTCGCAGCTTCGTCGCGCGTCGCTGAGATCGCGCGGAGAAGTGACTGGGTGCACGCACTCGCGGCCGGAGCGTTTCCGGCGCTGCGCGTGTCCTGAGGGCGCGACGCACGCCGGCGCAGCTCTACGACCCCTCGAGCGCTAATGTCCTGCGACGGGCATATTGGCGATGAAGCCGTGCCCGTCGCGAGTGCCAACCATCTGTCCCCGGTTGTTCATCCCCTCGAGCTGCGCGGATGGCAGGCGTTGATAACCTGCCCGTGGCTGCAACGCGAATGCGTCGTCGGGGGTAAATGTCCACAGAACCTGGTTGGTGAAGTCCCCAATCAGCCTGCCGAAATCATCGAGCGCGGCCACGGAGGTCCCCGTGATGTCGCCGGGGAAGTTCGGGTCGCCGGGGAAGTTCACTGCCGTGAAGCGTCCGCCGCTGAGCACATAGCTGCCTGTCGGATTGCCGCCCGTATCGAGGGCGATAAGTGTCAGCGCGCCCCAATCGTTGATGCCGCTCACAAGAGTCCCGGCGGCGCCAGGTACATCGACCGTCTTGAAGGTTCCGGCACGATAGACAAAGCCGTGCAGTGACGACGCGCTGTCCAGATATTCCCCAACTGCGTCTCCGAGAGAGTTGATATTCAGCAACACCGTGTAGATCGCTCCCGGATAGTCGATCGTTTGCAGTCTCCCTCCCGTAAGAATCAGGCCGTGCAATGTGGTGCCATCGGAGTAGTAGCCGCTGATCTCTCCCGCGTCGTTGATCGCGCTCAACTCCACGAACGCGAGGCCGGGTTGGTCCATGTTCCGCACAACGCCGTCGCGGCGCGCAAAAGCGTGATAGCTGTAGCCGGAATCACCAAAAGTAAAATAGTAACCGACCAGATCGCCGGAGTCGTTGATGCCGTTCAGGGTCGTGTAGAGCCCCCCGGGCACATCGAAGGTCGTGGAGGCGAAAATCGTGTCACCCACACAGTCCGGTGAGGGTCCCGACGCATTGCCGAAGAAGCTATAGAGCCCTCCCGCTGAGCGTGAGCCGGGAGCGTGTGTAAACCAGTCCACGAACACGGTATCCGGCAGGTGATAGGTGTACCCGCCCGCCACGAAGGGAATCGTCGCCGTCGAGACGTCATCCTCGAGTGGATCGGCGACCTCGAGAATGCGATCCAGACAGAATGTCGACCAGGGAACCGGCCCTATCGGCCATCCCGGGACCTGATTGGCGCCATAAGGATCGTTCATCCATTCGAGCACTTCGTGAGCCAGGCCGGCAATGTCGGGACTTTCGCCTCCAAACTCGTTCAACGGCTCGTAGCTGGAGAGGATATACGTCTGACTCTGCGGTGCGGAGGCCCGAGGGCCGTGAGCTGCCTCGAACTCCGTGGCCTCGACCGGTCCCGTTACGAAGATCGGAAGCACATCCGGTGTGATGCCCAATGCGGCGATCAGAGTGTCCCTCTGGTCGCCCATCCAGCTCGGATCGTAGGCAGGCCGGTAGTAACCGACACCCGTGTCGAAAAAGCCGTACGTCTCATCGAGGGGCACGACCAGCGTCTGTACCGGGGCGACCGTGGGATTCAGAACGATGTGGTTCCCCGCACGGGTATTGAAGTCGGACCAGAAATTCGCCCGGTAATACGCATCGGCCAGCTGTGTCTTGCCCACGTTGACGCCACCGACCTGGAACGGATAGGGCGTGAAGATGGGCGACCGGAGGATGCCCTGGATGGCGGTCTGTCCGTCGACCAGATCCGTGCTGGTATCGAAGACGTTGGTGCCGCCGAAGTCAGCCGCCGTGCTCTCGGGAAACACCCAGCGAATCGGAATGATGACCACGGGGATGGTGACGGTCGCAGGACCGCGGCCAGGGTCGGCGCCAACCATGGTGTAGGGGTAAGACACTCCAACGCGCTGAAAGGATCCGGAAAAGAGCGGTAGTGACCTGGGTGGCGGAGTCCTGCCCGAAAGTGCAGCGGACGCGCCTGCAGCCGACGCGCCCGCACCGTTATGCATACGGGCGGCGCTTACCGGTGAGCCGTCCATGCGCTTCAACTGCCGCGAATGCCAGGTGCGATGGCTGGCGACGCCAGCTGGCGCAGTCGGCTGGGGCGGCGACAGGCCCGGCAGACTCCAGGCGAGCAGCGGCGGACTCGGCAGCGCGATCGTGAGAGTGAGAAGGCACGCGCAGAATGCACGCGTTAGCCAGTCGGCGGGCAACTTGCGTTTCATCGAGTGTGTCTCCCAAGCATTATTCATGTGCGGGATAGCCATGGAGCGCGGATCTCGCGGACGCGCTCACGACGCCCCAAAGCGCCGCCGCGATCAGAGCTTCTCGATCTTTCCAACCCGGATTGCCTTCACGAGCCAGCGTCCGTGCGCGCGTGCCAGCTTCATGTCGGAGAAGGAGTGGGCGCCGACCGCGTTGCTGTCGACATCCATCCACAGGCATTCGAAGTAGAGCGTCGCGCCGTCGCCGTCGACCTCGACGTGCATCCGCATCGCAGGCGTATAGCCGATCCAGTGGTGCTCAGGGCGGAACGGGCCGCTCACCTCGGCCCAGTAGCGGCGCACCTCGGCTTTACCGCTGTAGACCTTGTTGTCGTGGGCCGTGTCGGTCAGCACCGCATCGTCGGCGTAGATGCTCATCATCAGATCCAGGCTCTTCTCGGGCAGCACGCTTCCGGCGGTGTGAAAGGTCACCTCGACATTGCGCACGGCCAGGATGTCGGCCGGCGGGCCGCGGTCGCCCTGCATGCCGGCGAGCGCCGGCATAACGAGCGCGAGACCAAGCAGGATCAGCGGAGCTTTCATGGCGTTTCTCCCCGGCTGGTGCGCCACAGCACTGGAGGCGTCGCGGAGGCTCGCGCCGCCCGGCATCGCCCGACAAGGGTTATGTCGTGAATTCGGCGTGAATTCGCCGTTACCGGATAAGGTCCTGGCGGGGTTATAATTTTCGACGCGCCCTATGGCCGTCGAATACGAAGCGGGCGCGCCCCGCATCGATCTGGCCCGCTACGAGCTCACGGTGGGAGGCCGCCGCGTGACTCTCGGCCGTCAGGCGATGGAGCTGCTGATTCTCCTGACCGATCGGTTTGGCGAGCTCGTCACACGGGAGGATATCGTCGCCAGGCTCTGGGACGGGCGCGCGTTCGTGGACGCCGACGGGAGCATCAACGCCGCGATCCGCAAGATCCGCGCCGCTCTCGGCGATGATCCCGCGCGCCCGCGTTATCTCGAGACGGTGATCGGCAAGGGTTACCGCTTCGTCGGCGAAATCGAAGTGATCCGCAAGGCGGCGCCGCTGCTGGCAGTACCGTCCGTGGTGTCGGTGGAACCGATGCCGGCACCGCTGTCTGCGTCGCCAGCCGTGTCGCGGTTGCCTTCCCCGGACAAGCGCGAGCCGGTCGCCGCACCCGCGCCCGCGGCGGTCTGGACTCGCTCGCGCCACGGGCTTGCGATCCTCAGTGCCGCCGTCCTCGGGCTCCTGGCGCTCGCTGTCTGGGGCCTCGAGCGCTGGCGCGCCGGTCCCCCGCTGCATTCGATCGCGGTGTTGCCGCTTGCCAACCTGTCGGGGGACCCGGCGCAGGACTATTTCGCCGCGGGCATCACGGACGAGCTGACGACCGACCTCGCCAAGGTGAGCGCGCTCAAAGTCATCTCACGCTCCTCCGCCGCGCGCTCGCGCGCCTCGAGCCGGCCCATGCGCGAGATCGCGGCCGAGCTCGGCGTCGACGCTCTGGTCGAGGGTTCGGTGGTGCGCTCGGGCGATCGAGTGCGCGTGACCGCGCAGCTGATCGACGCCGGTCGCGACCGTTACCTGTGGGCGGAGACCTACGAGCGGGATCTGGGTGACATGCTCGGTGTGCAGAACGCCATTGCGCTCGAAGTGGCGCGCCAGGTGCGCATTCGGCTGAGCTCCTTCGAGCAGCAGCGTCTCGAGCAGAGCCCACCGGTCAACCCAGGCGCGTACGATGCGTACCTGAAGGGCCGCTACGCGCTCTCGACGCAGAGAGCGGACGGGCTGAAGGAGGGGTTGCCGGCCTTCGAGCAGGCGATCGCGCTCGACCCGAGGTTCGCACCGGCGTACGCGGGGCTGGCCGATACTTACAGCCTGCTCGTCAACTACGGCGTGCAAAGGCCTGCGGAGGCATTTCCGCTCGCCGATGCCGCGGCGCGCAAGGCCATCGAGCTCGATGCGAGCTCGGCCGAAGGCCATACCGCGCTCGCCTATCCTGAGCACCATTACGCCTGGCAGTGGCAGGCAGCCGAGCGCGAATATCGGACCGCGATCGCGCTGAGTCCGAATTACTCGACCGCGCACCTGCGCTACGCCGAATATCTCTCGAGCGTCGCCCGGCACGACGAGGCCATCGCCGAGATGCGCCGCGCGCTCGAGCTCGACCCGCTCTCACCGGTGAATCACGGGAACCTCGGCCGCTTCCTCTATCATGCCCGGCGTTACGAGGAGGCGATTGCGGTGCTGAAGAGCGCGCTGGCCCTCGATCCCGCGCGCACCTACGCACGGCTGCATTTGGCGATGTCTTACGAGCAGCTGGGCCGCTACTCACTCGCAGAGCAGGAGTTTCGCCGGGTCACCGCCGACTTCGGTGGCGCACGGGGACCGGGCGTAGCCCACTTCCTGGCGAGCACCGGAGCCAAGTCCGAGGCGCGCAGCCTCGCCGACTCACTGCGCGCCACGGCGGGCGACTCGGACTGGTTCCTCATCGCCGGCGCGTACGCGGCCCTCGGGGACCCGGATGCCGCTTTCGATTGCCTGCGCCGGGCCTACGAGTCACACGACTTCTTCCTGGTCTTCCTCAGGGTGCATCCCTTCATGGATCCCCTGCGCTCCGACCCGCGCTTCCGGGACATCGAGCGGCGTATGGGCTTCCCCGCATCCGACTGATCCGGACTGGATTTCCGGGGTTGATCCACCGCCGCAGCGCGCCTATACTGCGCGCCCTTTTGGGCCCCGGATTTCCGGGGACCCAAGTCGCGTGAGCGGCATCGGGCGAGGTTGGAGCTAAGGCCTTTCGGGTACCTGGGCTTCAAGACCACTCGAGACCAGCGCAGCCCTAAGTCTGCGCAAATCTCCTGTCGTCTCAATAACTTAGCTCTGTGCCTATGAGCTTCGGGGGCGGGCTTTTGTGGCTCCCGGGCGTGGTTGAGAGGACAGAAATGGCTATCGGACTCGTCGGTCGCAAGGCCGGCATGACGCGCGTGTTCACGGACGCCGGCGAGACAGTGCCGGTCACCGTGATCGAGGTGCTGCCGAATCGCGTCACGCAGGTGAAGACCAAGGACCAGGACGGCTATCGCGCCGTCCAGGTGACCTACGGCACGCGCCGGCCGCAGCTCTATTCGAAGGCGGTCGCCGGGCACTACGCGAAGGCCACGGTCGCGCCGGGGCGCGCGCTGGTCGAGTTCCGCCTCGCCGAGGCCGACAAGAGCGATCTCAAGGCCGGGGCCGAGATCAAGGCCGACCTCTTCAAGGAAGGCGAGGCCGTGGACGTCACCGGCACCACGATGGGCAAGGGCTTCGCCGGCACGATCAAGCGCCACAACTTCGCCGGCGGCTATGCGAGCCATGGCAACTCGCTGTCGCACCGCGCGCCGGGCTCGATCGGCCAGCGCCAGACGCCGGGCCGCGTCTTCAAGGGCCGCCGCATGTCGGGTCACATGGGCCTCATGCGCCGCACGACCGAGAACCTGCGCGTCGTCCAGATCGATGTCGAGAGAAACCTGCTTCTCATCCGCGGGGCCGTGCCGGGAGTCGAGGGCGGTCAGGTGATCGTGCGCCCCTCGCTCAAGGCCGCGCGACGGGCGATTCGCAAGACCCTGGCTCCGCTCAAGGCCGGCACCGGTCCCTCGAAGGACCCGGCCAAGCAGGGAAAGAAATAACCCATGAAGCTCAAGTCAGTGAACGGCGGGTCGACGGTTCAGGTCTCTGAAGCCGCCTTCGGCCACAAGTTCAACGAGGCGCTGGTGCACCAGGTGCTCACCGCCTACCGCAACGCGGGCCGCGCCGGCACCAAGGCGCAGAAGTCGCGCGCCGAGGTGCGGGGCGGCGGCAGGAAGCCCTATGCGCAGAAGGGCACCGGCCAGGCGCGGGCGGGCTCGAACCGCTCGCCGATCTGGGTCGGCGGCGGCAAGACCTTCGCCGCCAAGCCGCGCAGCTTCGAGCAGAAGGTGAACCGCAAGATGTATCGCGGCGCGCTGCGCGCGATGCTCTCGGAGCTCGCGCGCACCGAGCGCCTGCTGGTCACGGACGGCATCTCCCTCAGCGAGCCGAAGACCAAGCTGCTCGCGAGCCAGCTCAAGGAGTGGTCGCTCCCCTCGGTGCTGATCGTGGTCGAGGCGACCGACCAGAAGCTCGCGCTCGCCGCGCGCAATCTGCCGCACGTCGAGGTGCTCGAGGTGGCGGCGCTCAACCCGGTATCGCTCGCCGCGTACGACAAGGTGCTGATGACGGTCGGCGCCGTGAAGCTGATCGAGGAGCGCCTCCAGTGAACCGTGAGCAGCTGATGGCCGTGCTGATCGCTCCGCATGTGACCGAGAAGACCTCGCTCGCCATGCAGAACCACAACCAGTACACCTTTCGCGTGCGCCGCGATGCGAGCAAGACCGACATCCGCAAGGCGGTCGAGCTCATGTTCGACGTCAAGGTCGCCGGGGTCCAGGTGGTCAACGAGCCGGGCAAGCAGCGCCGTTTCGGCCGCATCGCCGGGCGCACCCAGGATTGGAAGAAGGCTTACGTGAGCCTCACGCCCGGCCAGACCATCGACTACGAAGCCCGCGCCAAGGTCTGACAGGACGGACTGCAATGGCTCTCATCAAATACAAGCCCCGTACTCCCGGCACGCGCGCGGTGGTCAAGGTCGACCGCTCGCACCTCCACAAGGGCGGGCCGCGCATGGAGCTCACCGCGCATCAGTACAAGACCGGCGGGCGCAACCACTTCGGCCGCATCACCACGCGCCACAAGGGCGGCGGCTCCGGCCAGAAGTACCGCCTCATCGACTTCAAGCGCGACAAGGACGGCATCACCGGCATCGTCGAGCGGCTCGAGTACGACCCGAACCGCACCAGCCACATCGCCCTGATCAAGTATCCGGACGGCGAGTGGCGCTACATCCTCGCGCCCAAGGGCGTGAAGGAGGGCGACGAGGTGCGCTCGGGCGCCGATGCGCCGATCAAGCCGGGCAACGCCATGTCGCTCAGGCACGTTCCGGTCGGCTCGATCATCCACAACGTGGAGTTGAAGCCCGGCCGCGGCGGCCAGCTGGCACGCAGCGCCGGCAGCTCCGTGTCGTTCACCGCCCGCGAGGGGATTTACGCCTACGTGCGCCTGAAGTCCGGCGAGACGCGCAAGGTGCACATCGACTGCCGCGCCACGATCGGCGAGGTGGGGAACGACGAGCACAACCTGCGCAGCTACGGCAAGGCGGGCGCCAAGCGCTGGCGCGGCATCCGTCCGACGGTGCGCGGGCTCGCCATGAACCCGGTCGATCATCCGCACGGCGGCGGCGAGGGCAAGTCCGGCCAGGGCAACCCGCATCCCGTGTCGCCATGGGGCTGGAACACCAAGGGACTGAAGACGCGTCACAACAAGCGCACGGACAACATGATCGTCCAGCGCCGCAAGAACCGCATCCGCTGATCGGAGCGAATAGCACATGCCACGCTCACTGAAGAAGGGACCGTTCGTCGATCTGCACCTCGCCAGGAAGGTGCAGGTCGCGTCCGCCAGGAACGACCGCAAGCCGATCAAGACCTGGTCGCGCCGCTCGATGATCGTGCCGGAGATGGTCGGTCTCACCATCGCCGTACACAACGGCCGCCAGCACATTCCGGTGCTGATCACCGAGAACATGGTGGGCCACAAGCTCGGCGAGTTCGCTCCCACCCGCACCTTCAAGGCGCACTCGGGCGATCGCAAGGTCGAGGCGGCGCCGGCGCCGACCACCTGAGCGCGGCAGGACCTCACATGCAAGTCACCTCCAAGCTCCGCTACGCGCGCATCTCTCCGCAGAAGTGCCGGCTGGTCGCCGACGTCGTGCGCGGCAAGCCGGTCGGCAACGCGATCGCGACGCTCAAGTTCATGCCGAAGAAGGGCGCCAGGCTGGTGCGCAAAGTGCTCGAGTCGGCGGTCGCAAACGCCGAGCACAACCACGGAGCGGACATCGACCTCCTCAAGGTGTCGCTCATCCACGTGGATGCCGCACCGCAGTTCAAGCGCTTTGCGGCACGCGCCAAGGGGCGCGGCACGCGCATCATCAAGCGCAACAGTCACATCACCGTCGGCGTGAGCGACGGTAAGAAGGATTAAGGGCCATGGGTCAGAAGGTCAATCCGCTCGGCATACGCCTCGGCATCACCCGCGACTGGACCAGCCGCTGGTACGCCGGCAAGAAGCAGTTCCCGTTGCACGTGCACACCGACTTCCGCGTGCGCGAGTTCCTCAAGGAGAAGCTCAAGGAGGCCTCCGTCAGCCGCATCCAGATCGAGCGTGCCGCCAAGAAGGTCAACATCACCATCCAGACCGCGCGTCCCGGCATCGTGATCGGCAAGAAAGGCGAGGACATCGAGAAGCTGCGCCAGGAGACCGCGGCGCTGCTCGGCATGGCGGTCACCGACGTGCGCCTCAACATCGCCGAGATCCGCAAGCCCGAGCTCGACTCGCAGCTGGTGGCCGACTCCATCGCGCAGCAGATCGAGAAGCGCGTGATGTTCCGCCGCGCCATGAAGCGCGCGGTGATGAGCACCATGCGCTCCGGCGCGCTCGGCGTGAAGGTGCGGGTCTCCGGGCGCCTGAACGGCTCCGAGATCGCCCGCACCGAGTGGTACCGCGAGGGGCGCATTCCGCTGCATACCTTCCGCGCCGACATCGACTACGGGCTGTCCGAGGCGCACACCACCTACGGCGTCATCGGCGTCAAGGTATGGATCTTCAAGGGCGAGGTGTTCGACAAGAGCGAGCTCGCCGCGGAAGCCGCCGCCGAGGAGGCAGCGCCCGCGGCCGCCGCCGCGCCGCCGGCCGTGGCCGCGGCGCCGGCCGCCGTGGCTGCAGCGCCGGCCGCCGTGGCTGCGCCCGCCGCGACCGCCGAGCCGCAGGCGCCGGCCTGACGTGAAGGCGTAACGAGATGCTGCAGCCCAAACGCACCAAGTACCGCAAGCAGTTCAAAGGCCGCAACGCCGGCTTTGCCCACCGCGGCGCCAACGTTTCCTTCGGCGAATTCGGCCTGAAGGCGACCAGCCGCGCGCGCATGACGGCCCGCGAGATCGAGGCCGCGCGCCGCGCCATGGCGCGCTACGTGAAGCGCGGCGGACAGATCTGGATCCGGGTGTTCCCCGACGTGCCGATCTCGAAGAAGCCGCTCGAGGTCCGCATGGGCTCGGGCAAGGGCAACGTCGAGTACTACGTGGCGCGCGTGCAGCCCGGCAAGGTGCTGTTCGAGATGGAAGGGGTGGACGAGCCCACGGCGCGCGAGGCCTTTCGCCTGGCGGGCTCGAAGCTCTCGGTATCGACTACGTTCGTGAAACGGCAGGTTCGCTGATGAAACTCGCTCAGGTAAAGCAGTTTCGCGAGAAGCTGCGCACGCACTCGGAGGCCGAGCTGGCCGACGAGCTCGTCGCGCTGCGCAAGGAGCAGTTCGCGCTGCGCATGCAGCGCGCCACCGGCCAGCAGCCCAAGCCCGATCAGTTCGGTGCCGCGCGCCGCAACATCGCGCGCGTCAAGACGGCGCTGCGCCAGAAGCAGCTCGCCGGCGGCGGAGGTAAGACGAAATGAGTCCCAAGGCTAAGACCAGCAAGGCGGCCCCCAAGGCCAGGACGGCGAAGGCGAAGTCGCACGCCAAGGCGAAGGCGGCTGCGGCTCCCGTGGTCGAGGCCGCGGCACCGGCTGCCGCTGCGGCCGAGGCGGTCGCGGCTGCGCCCGCGGTCGACACGCGCGGCGCGCGCACCCTCACCGGGCGCGTGGTCAGCAACAAGATGCAGAAGACCATCGCGGTGGAGATCGAGCGCCTGGTGCGACACCCGACCTACGGCAAGTACATCCGCCGTACGACCAAGCTGCTGGCGCACGACCAGGACGGCATCTCGCAGGAGGGCGACCTGGTAGTGATCACGCCGTGCCGCCCCATGTCGCGGCACAAGTCGTGGCGGCTGCTCGAGATCGTGGCAAAGGCTGCGCGGTCATGATCCAGCTGCGCACCATGCTCAATGCCGCCGACAACAGCGGCGCGCGCACCCTGATGTGCATCAAGGTGCTGGGCGGCACGCGGCGCCGTTATGCGACCGTGGGCGACGTCATCAAGGTGAGCGTCAAGGACGCCATTCCGCGCGGCAAGGTCAAGAAGGGCGAGGTCTACGACGCGGTAGTGGTGCGCACCACCCACGGCGTGCGCCGCCCCGACGGCTCGCTCATCCGCTTCGACGGCAACGCGGCGGTGCTGCTCACCAACAAGCTCGAGCCGATCGGCACGCGCATCTTCGGGCCCGTGACGCGTGAGCTGCGCAACGTGCAGTTCATGAAGATCATCTCGCTCGCCCCCGAGGTTCTCTGATGAACAAGATCCGCAAGGGCGACCAGGTGGTGGTGCTCTCCGGGCGCGACAAGGGCCGCAAGGGCGCGGTGCTGCAGGTGCTGGCCGACGGGCGCGTCCTGGTCGAGAGCGTGAATCGCGTCAAGAAGCACCAGAAGCCCAACCCCCAGGCCAACCGGCAGGGCGGCATCATCGAGAAGGAGATGCCGCTCGCGGCCTCCAAGGTTGCGATCTGGAATCCGTCCGCGAAGAAGGGCGACCGCGTCGGCATCAAGACGCTCGCCGACGGCAAGCGCGTGCGCTTCTTCAAGTCGAATGGAGAGATGCTCGATGTCTGACGCGGTTGCGGGCAAAGAAGCCGGCAAGCCCGCCGGCAAGCAGAAGCAGGCCAAGCCGGAGAAGCAGGCCAAGCCGGAGAAGCAGGCCGGCAAGCAGGCCGACGGCGCCAAGCAGGCGGAGGCCAAGCACGCCGAGGCTCACGGCCACCGTGCGGCCGACCAGCGCTCGGCGCCGCCGCGCCTGCAGTCGTTTTACCGCGACCAGGTGATTCCGAAGCTGCGCTCCGAGCTCAAGATCGACAACGTGATGCAGGTGCCGCGCATCAGCAAGATCACGATCAATATGGGCGTCGGCGAGGCGGTCGCGGACAAGAAGGTGATGGACGCCGCAGTGGCCGATCTCGTCAAGATCACCGGCCAGAGGCCGCTCGTCACCAAGTCGCGCAAGGCGATCGCGTCCTTCAAGATTCGCGCGGGACTCGCGGTCGGCGCCAAGGTGACGCTGCGCGGCATGCGCATGTACGAGTTCCTCGACCGCCTGATCAGCATCGCCATGCCGCGCATCCGCGACTTCCGCGGCGTGTCGCCGCGCTCCTTCGACGGCCAGGGCAATTACTCGCTCGGCGTCAAGGAGCAGATCATCTTCCCCGAGGTCCAGTACGACCAGGTCGACCAGGTCCGGGGCATGGACATCACCATCACTACGACGGCGAAGGACGACCGTCACGGCCGAGCGTTGCTCGAGGCATTCAACTTCCCGTTCCGGAAGTAACCGGACTACAGGAACCTAAGTCAAGCTTATGGCAAAGACGAGCATGGTCGAGCGCGAGAAACGTCGCGCACTTGTCGTGAAGAAGTACGCGGCGAAGCGCGCGAAGCTCAAGGAGCTGATCCGCAGCCCCAGGAGTTCGCCCGAGGAGCGCGCCGCGGCGCAGGCGGCGTTGCAGTCGCAGCCGCGGGACGCGAGCGCCTCGCGCCAGCGCAAGCGCTGCGCCATCACGGGGCGCTCGCGCGGCGTGTACCGCAAGTTCGGCTTATCGAGGGTCAAGATCCGCGAGACGGCTGCGCGCGGTGAGATTCCGGGCCTCGCAAAGGCGAGCTGGTGAGGGACGCCGCATGAGCATGACCGATCCCGTCGCTGATCTTCTCACCCGCATCCGTAACGGCCAGAGCGCCGGCAAGAACGAGGTGCAGCTCGACTCCTCGCGCCTGAAGACGGCCATCGTCAAGGTGCTGAAGGAGGAGGGCTACATCGCCGATTTCCGCCTCGACGCCGACAGCGGCAAGCCACGCCTCACCATAGGCCTGAAGTACTTCGAGGGCCGGCCGGTGATCGACCGCCTGGAGCGCGTCAGCCGCCCGGGCCTGCGCATCTACCGCGGCAAGGACCATCTGCCGAAGGTCCTCGGGGGCATGGGGACGGTGATCGTCTCGACCCCGAAGGGCGTCATGACCGACAAACAGGCGCGCTCGATCGGACAGGGCGGTGAGGTCCTGTGCATCGTCGCCTGATGTAGAGAGCCATCATGTCGAGAATTGCCAAAGCACCGGTCGAGCTGCCTCAGGGCGTGACCGCCACCATCGCCGCCGAGGCGGTGACCATCAAGGGCGCCAAGGGCTCGCTCAGCCTGCCGCTCACGCCCGGCGTCAGCGTGGCCGAGAAGGACAAGAAGCTCTCGGTGAGCTTCACGGACCCCGATCTGGCGCGCACCCGCGCCGGCGCCACGCGCGCGCACCTCGCCAACATGGTGCGCGGCGTCACCAAGGGCTACGAGAAGAAGCTCGAGCTGGTGGGCGTCGGCTTCCGCGCGCAGCTGCAGGGCAAGACGCTCAATCTCACGCTCGGTTTCTCGCACCCCGTGAACTTCCCGATCCCGGAGGGCATCGCCATCGAGACGCCGAGCCAGACCGAGATCGTCGTCAGGGGCATCGATCGCCAGAAGGTCGGCCAGGTGGCGGCGGAGATCCGCGACGTGCGTCCGCCCGAGCCCTACAAGGGCAAGGGTGTGCGCTACGCCGGCGAGCAGATCACCCTGAAAGAAGGCAAGAAGAAATGACGCGGCTCTGCGCACTCGGAGGCGATGACCAATGAGCACCACCAAGAAGGAGCGGCGGCTGCGCCGCGCGATCAAGACGCGCGCGCACATCCGCGATCTGGGGGTCGCGCGCCTCACGGTGCACCGCACCCCGAAGCACATCTACGCCCAGGTCACGACCGACGCGGGCGCGAAGGTGCTCGCCGCGGCCTCCACCGTCCAGGAGACGGTGCGCGAGGGCTTGAAGGGCACCGGCAACGTCGAGGCGGCCAAGGCGGTCGGACGCGCCATCGCGGAGAAGGCCAAGGCGGCCGGGGTCAAGCGGGTGGCCTTCGATCGTTCCGGTTTCCGGTTCCACGGGCGCGTCAAGGCGCTCGCGGATGCGGCCCGCGAAGCGGGTCTTGAATTCTGAGCAGGTAACACCATATGGCGAGAGCGGAAAAAGGGCAGCCGGCGGACGAGTTCATCGAGAAGCTCGTCGCGGTGAATCGCACCGCGAAGGTCGTCAAGGGCGGCCGTCAGTTCGGCTTCACCGCGCTGACGGTGGTCGGGGACACCGCGGGGCGCGTTGGCTACGGCTTCGGCAAGGCCCGCGAGGTGCCGGTGGCGATCTCCAAGGCGATGACACAGGCGCGCAAGAACCTCGTCAACGTAGCGCTGCGCAACGACTCGCTGCATTACGCGATTACCGGCAACCACGGGGCGACGCGCGTCTACATGCAGCCGGCCTCGGACGGTACCGGCGTCATCGCCGGCGGGGGCATGCGCGCGGTGCTCGAGTGCGCCGGCGTGCGTAACGTGCTCGCCAAGAGCTACGGCTCGCGCAACCCGATCAACGTGGTGCGCGCGACCATCAACGCGCTCGCCAAGATCCGCTCGCCGGAGGAGATCGCGGCGAAGCGCGGCAAGAGCCTCGAAGAGATCACGGGCTGAAGCATATGGCCGACAAGCAACTCAAGGTGACGCTGGTGAGGAGCCTGGCAGGGCAGCTCAGGAACATCCAGGCCTCGGCACGCGGTCTCGGGCTGCGCCGCATCCGCCAGAGCGTGACGGTGCGCGACACGCCGGAGAACCGCGGCATGATCAAGACCGCGGTGCACCTGCTCGAGATCGAAGGCGACGGCGCGGCGAACCGCGCCGCCGGGAAAGGTGTCTGAAGCCTATGCGACTCAACACACTCAAACCCGCACCCGGCGCACGCCGCGCGCGGCTGCGCGTCGGCCGGGGCGCTTCGGCCGGCCAGGGCAAGACCTGCGGCCGCGGCACCAAGGGGCAGCGCGCCCGCAAGGGCGGCTACCACAAGGTCGGCTTCGAGGGCGGCCAGATGCCGCTGCAGCGGCGCATGCCCAAGGTCGGCTTCCGCTCGGATCTCAAGTCGAGCCGCGCCGAGGTGCGCCTGCACGAGCTCGCCAAGGTCGAAGGCGCGGTCGTGGACCTGGACGCGCTCAAGAAGGCCGGCGTGGTGCCGCCCGCGACCGAGCGCGCCAAAGTGGTGCTGTCGGGCGAGCTCAAGAAGGCCGTGACGCTCAAGGGCGTGGCGGCGACCAAGGGCGCGCGCGCGGCGATCGAGGCCGCCGGCGGCAAGATCGAGGACGCACCGGCGCCGCAGTCCAAGGCCGGGGCCTAAAGGAACCGCCCGCGCATGGCGAATACTCCCTTCAGCAATCCGGCCGCAACGCTCGGCGACGCTGCCCGTTTCGGGGAGATCCGCAGCCGCATCTTTTTCCTGATCGGCGCGCTGGTGGTGTACCGCATCGGCACCTTCATTCCGGTGCCGGGCATCAATCCTTCGGAAGTGGCGCGCTTCTTCGGCGACAAGTCGAACACCATCCTCGGGATCGTCAACCTCTTTTCGGGCGGGGCGCTGTCGCGCCTGTCGATCTTCGCCATGGGCGTCATGCCCTACATCTCCGCCTCGATCATCATCCAGATGATGTCGATGGTGGTGCCGACACTCATGGAGCTGCGCAAGGAGGGCGAGTCAGGCCGGCGCAAGATCACCGAATACACCCGCTATGCCACCGTGGTGCTGGCCGCCTTTCAGTCGTTCGCCGCCGCCGGCGCGCTCGTCAAGGGCGGACTCACGATCATCACCGGCTGGCCGTTCCTGATGATCGCCACCGTCACCATGACCACGGGGACCATGTTTCTCATGTGGCTCGGCGAGCAGATCACCGAGCGCGGCATCGGCAACGGCATCTCGATGATCATACTGTCGGGCATCGTGGCGGGGCTCCCCGGCGCGGTCGGCAACACCATGGAGGCGGTGAGCAACGGCGAGATGCCGGGCCCCGTGGCGCTCGCGCTGCTGTTCCTGGTGGTGGGCGTCACCGCCTTCGTCGTGTTCATGGAGCGCGCGCAGCGGCGCATCCCGGTCGATTACGCCAAGCGCCAGGTGGGCCGGCGCATGTACGCGGGCCAGAGCACCCATTTGCCGTTCAAGATCAACATGTCGGGGGTCATCCCGCCGATCTTCGCGTCCAGCCTGCTGCTGTTCCCGGCGACGCTCGCCAGCTTCTTCGGCACCAACGCCGAAGGGCCGATCTCGGGCTTCATGCAGGACGTGGCCGCCGCGCTCGGCTACGGGCAGCCGCTGCACCTGGTCATCTACGCGGTGCTGATCATCTTCTTCTGCTTCTTCTATACCGCGCTGGTATTCAATGCGCGCGATACCGCCGAGAACCTCAAGAAGTCCGGCGCCTTCGTGCGCGGCATCCGCCCGGGCCAGCAGACCGCCGAATACATCGATCAGGTGCTGACGCGCCTGACGCTCTGGGGCGCACTGTACGTCACCGCCGTGTGCCTGATCCCGGAGATCCTCATTTCATGGTACGGCGTGCCGTTCCGCTTCGGCGGCACTTCGCTCCTCATCGTCGTGGTGGTGGTGATGGATTTCATGTCGCAGTTGAACGCGCACATGATGTCGCATCACTACCCGGGACTCCTCAAGAAGGCCAATCTGCTCGGCTACGGGCGAACGGGGCCGGGTGGTTAATCAATGAAAGTACGTCCGTCGGTCAAGAAGATCTGCAAGAACTGCAAGATCGTGCGCCGCCGGCGCGTGGTCTACGTCATCTGCTCGGACCCGCGCCACAAGCAGCGCCAGGGTTGAGGTAAGGCACACATGGCACGCATAGCCGGAATCAATATCCCGATGAACAAGCACGTGTGGGTCGGGCTCACGCACATCTTCGGCGTGGGTCGCTCGCGTGCCCACGCCGCCTGTGAGGCCGCCGGCGTCAATCCCGCCACCAAGGTGAAGGATCTGACCGAGGCCGAGGTGAATGCGCTGCGCTCGGCGGTCGCCAAGTTCGCGGTCGAGGGCGACTTGCGGCGCGAAGTGTCGATGAACATCAAGCGGCTGATGGACCTGGGGTCCTGGCGCGGCATCCGCCATCGCCGCGGGCTCCCGGTGCGCGGCCAGCGCACGCGTACCAACGCGCGCACCCGCAAGGGGCCGCGCAAGCAGGCGGTGAAGCTCAACGCCCCGCCGGGAAAGGCATAAAGCATGGCTGAAGAGCAGAAACCCGAGACGAAGCCCGCAGCCGCACCCGCGGCGGCCGCGCCGGCGGCCGGTGCGGCTCCGGCGGCGGCGGCGCCGACGCCCAAGAAGGCGAAGAAGGCGCGCAAGAACGTGCTGGATGCGATCGCGCACGTGCACGCCTCTTTCAACAACACGATCATCACCATCACCGACCGCCAGGGGAACACGCTCTCGTGGGCCACCGCCGGCGGTTGCGGCTTCCGCGGCTCGCGCAAGTCGACGCCGTTCGCGGCGCAGGTAGCGGCCGAGAAGGCCGGCGTGGCGGCGCAGGAGCACGGCGTGAAGAACGTCGAAGTGCGCGTCGGCGGACCCGGCCCCGGGCGCGAATCCGCGGTGCGCGCCTTGAATAACTGCGGGCTGAAGATCACCAGCATCTCGGACGTGACGCCGATTCCGCACAACGGATGCCGTCCGCCCAAGAAGCGCCGCGTATAGAGGCAACGAGGAAATCATGGCGCGTTACACCGGACCGAAGTGCAAGCTCGCTCGCCGCGAGGGCACGGATCTGTTCCTGAAGTCGGGCGTCAAGCCGCTCGAGAACAAGTGCAAGTTCACCGTGCCGCCCGGCGGCATCAAGGGCGAGCGGCGCCAGCGCCTGTCCGACTACGGCCTGCAGCTGCGCGAGAAGCAGAAGCTGCGCCGCATGTACGGCGTGCTCGAGCGGCAGTTCAGCAACTACTACAAGGCGGCGGCGCGCACCAAGGGCGCCACCGGCGTGACCCTGCTGCGCCTGCTCGAGTGCCGTCTCGACAACGTGGTGTACCGCATGGGCTTCGCCGCGACGCGCGCCGAGGCGCGCCAGCTGGTGAGCCACAAGTCGATCACGGTGAACGAGAAGCCCGTGACCATCGCCTCCTACCAGGTGCAGGCCGGCGACATCGTCCAGGTGCGCGAGAAGTCGCGCAAGCAGCTGCGTATCCAGAGTGCGCTCAATGTCGCGCAGCAGGTGGGCCTGCCGGACTGGGTGGACGTGAACGCCGGCGAGTTCCGCGGAGTGTTCAAGTCGGCGCCGGGCCGTGAAGACGTGCTGCCCGACATCAACGAGAACCTGGTCGTCGAGTTGTATTCGAAGTAACGAATTTCGTTTGGGTTGCGCCGGCATTACTGCCGGCAAGGTGAAACTGCAATGCAGGGTTCTGTAAGCGAGTTCCTGAGGCCTCGGGTGGTTAAGGTGCAGCCGATCGCTCCGCGCCAGGCGCGCGTGGTGATCGAGCCGTTCGAGCGCGGCTTCGGCCACACGCTCGGCAACGCGCTGCGCCGCGTGCTGCTGTCGTCGATGCCGGGCAGCGCCATCACCGAGGTCGAGATCGACGGCGTGCTTCACGAGTACACCAGCATCGAAGGCGTCCAGGAGGACGTGGTCGACATACTGCTGAACCTCAAGTCGGTGGCGCTCAGGATGCACACGCGCGAGAGCGCCGAGCTGCGCCTGCACAAGAAGGGCCCGGGCCCGGTCACCGCCGGCGACATCCAGGTCGATCACGACATCGAGGTCGTGAACCCGGAGCTCGTGATCGCCAACCTGACCAAGGCGGGTGAGCTCGCGATGACGCTGCGGGTCGAGCGCGGCCGTGGCTACCGGCCGGCGGCCTCGCGGGTCGCCTTCGAGGAGCAGACCCGGCCGATCGGCCGCCTGCAGCTCGATGCCTCGTTCTCGCCGGTGCGGCGCGTCACCTACTCGGTGGACGCGGCGCGCGTCGAGCAGCGCACCGACCTCGACAAGCTGGTGATCGACATCGAGACCAACGGCACCATCGACGCGGAAGAGGCCATCCGCCGCGCCGGGGCGATCCTCAAGGACCAGCTGTCGGTATTCATCGACCTGCAGGGCGAGGAGGAGGCGACGGCCAAGGTCTCCGAGATGCAGTTCGATCCTATCCTGATGCGGCCCGTGGACGAGCTCGAGCTCACCGTGCGCAGCGCCAACTGCCTCAAGGCCGAGAACATCCACTACATCGGCGATCTGGTGCAGCGGACCGAAGTGGAGCTGCTGCGCACGCCGAATCTCGGCAAGAAGTCGCTCACCGAGATCAAGGAAGTGCTGCAGAGCCACGGACTCATGCTCGGCATGCGGCTCGATGGCTGGCCGCCGCCGGGCCTGAAGCACGAAGAGGGCCGGGAAGTCATCTAGGCTTCCCAATAGGAAAACAGAATGCGTCACCGTCACTCCGGCCGGCAGTTGTCGCGCAACAGCGCGCACCGCCACGCGCTGATGCGCAACATGTCGGTCTCGCTGCTGCGGCACGAGACCATTCGCACGACGCTGCCCAAGGCGAAGGAGCTGCGCCGGGTAGTCGAGCCGCTCATCACACTCGCCAAGAGCGATGCGGAGGCCAACCGACGTCTGGCGTTCGCACGGCTGCGCGACGTGGAGGTCGTGGAGAAGCTGTTCGCGGACCTGGGTCCGCGCTTCAAGGCACGCCCGGGCGGCTACACGCGCATCCTGCGCATGATGCCGCGGCCCGGCGACGCAGCGCCCATGGCTCTCATGCAGCTGGTCGAGGGAGCGGCCGCGACCGTCGCCGAGCAGACCCCCACGGAAGGGGCAAAGAAGGCACCTCGCCGCGCCAAGGCGAAGGCCAAGGCCGCCGCAGAGGCCAAGGGGGCGAAGGCCGAGCCCAAGGCAAAGCCATCGGCCGAGCCGGCGGAGGAACCGAAGAAGCGCACCCGCCGCAAGAAGGCGGCGGGCTGATCCTCACCGCCTGACCGATCGGCACTCGAGGGAGGAGGCCCGCAATGAGTTTCGCTTCTGAATTCAAAGAATTCGCGATGAAAGGCAGCGTCGTCGATCTCGCGGTCGGCGTCGTGATCGGCGGGGCTTTCGGCAAGATCGTTTCCTCCCTCGTCGGCGACATCATCATGCCGGCGCTGTCGCCCGTCCTCGGGAGCGTGAATTTCAGCGAGCTGTCGGTCCAGATCGCGACGAATGCGGCAGGCAAGCCCGTGCTCCTCAGGTACGGGTCTTTCATTCAGACGGTCTTCGAGTTCCTGGTGATTGCGTTCTCGATCTTCATCGTGATCAAGGGCATGAATCAGCTGAAGCGTCCCCCACCGCCCGCGGCCGGTGCGCCGCCGCCGCCTCCGACGAGAACCGAGGCATTGTTGCAGGATATAAAGGATTTACTCTCTAAGAAGTAGAGATTGATCCTTTAAAGAGACAATTTAATTAGGGGGTCGCCGCGCTGGCGGCACGGAAGGCATCGCGCGTCAGGTTCTCGCATCCTGAGGCCGTGACGGCCAGGTTGTCCTCGATGCGGATGCCGCCGAACTTCATCAGTCCCGCCACCCGCGGCCAGTTGATCCGGCGGCTCTGCTCATCGTCGGCCCGTGCGGCTTCGAGCAGCTGCGGGATGAAGTAGATTCCCGGCTCCATCGTGACGACGAAGCCACTCTCGAGGACGCGCGTCAGCCGCAGGTAAGGGTGACCCTCGGGGCGCGGGATGTCGCCATCACCTCGCGCCTTCATGAATCCGCCGACGTCGTGCACCTCGATCCCGAGCAGGTGTCCGATGCCGTGGGGCAGGAACACCCTGGTCACCCCCGTTGCGACCGCTTCCTCGCCGCTGCAGCGGATGAGGTCGGCGTCCTCGAGCAGCTGTCCGGTGTGCGTATGCGCCGCGAGGTGCACATCGCGCCAATCAACCCCCGCGCGTACGCTCGCGCACAGGCGCTGCTGCAGCTCGTCCATGCGGCCGATGAGGCCGCGAAAGTCTGCGTCCTGGTACGAGTGGGTACGGGTGATGTCGCTCGCGTAGCCGGCGAACTCCGCCCCGGCGTCGATCAGCAGCGAGTGGCGCTCGCGCGGTGGGCGCTTGGCGAGCACCTGGTAGTGCAGCACCGAGCCACCCTCGTTCAGGGCGATGATGGGGTTATAGGGCAGCTCCTGCTCGCGCAGGCCGCAGGCGCTGAGAAACGCGATCTCGATCTCGAACTCGGAAGCGCCGGCCTCGAAGGCGCGCGTCGCCGCGAGATGTCCGCGCGCGCCGAGGCGATTTGCCGCCCGCATGCAGTGCAGCTCATAGGGGCTCTTGATGGCGCGGTCATAGTCGAGGCGACGCATGAGCTCGCGCGGATTTACCGCGGCCATACCCCACGCGGCGAGCTCGGGGGTGTCGTCGCCGATAAAGGCCGCACGGGACAAGTCGCGGGGCAGGGCGGCGCGCGCCGCCGCCGCATCGACGGCCGGTAATATGTCGAAGTGCCGCACCCAGTACCCGCGCGGCAGGTCGGAGGGCTTGTACCAGTAGTCCCGGGGCTGATGCAGGATCAGCCGCGGGCGCGCGCCCGGCTCGAACCAGATGAAGGAGTCGGGCGCATCGGCGAGCGGCGCCCATACCTTGAAGGGGGCGTGCGCCACGAAGGGGTAGGTCCGGTCGTCCTCGAAGACTGTGAGCGCCGAGCCCGAGTGCACCAGCAGCCCCGTGAAGCCGCAGGCCGCGAGGGCCCGCTCGGTGCGCTGGCAGAGCGCGGCCAGGTGCGGGCCGAAGGATTGTTCGAGCTCTTTTACGCTGGATTCGATGTCGGACATGGCCCCCCTCCCGTCAGCTACCCAGCCCTGTGGTACCCGGACGACACTACCGTCGCTTACAAGCCCCTCAGCAGTTTCCAATCGTACCGGGACTTCTATAGAATTTACCTTCTCCGCGGCCCGGAAATGAGCCCGGATACGGCCTCAACGCGGCCGTGGCCCTATCCATACAACTCTTGCTTCCTTCGGGGAATTATCTGATGAACACCAAACTTGCTCTTAGCGCAATCGTTGCGGCGCTGATGCTGACGGCCTGTGCGAAGCAGGAAGCCGCTGCACCCGATACCGCTGCTGCTCCTCCTGCTCCGGCTGCCGCTCCGGCCGCGGCTCCCGCTGCTCCTGCTGACCAGGCCGCTCCGGCTGCCGGCACGGCTGCACCGCCTGCTGAAACCGGCGCTGCCGCTCCCGCTGCACCGGCTGACCAGACGACGCCACCGAAGCAGTAAGTCTCCACGGCTTACGGCTGAAAAACGCGGCCCGGACGGAGCGCAAGCGCGAGCCGTCCGGGCCGTGACATTTTGAGGCTCGAGCGATGCCCGTGGTGACCGTCAGCGTGCGCGACGCACGCGCCCAGCCGGCCGACCGGCTGTGGATCCAGAGCGTCTATCGCGATTACCTCGATGATCTCAATCCCGGCACGGGACTGTTCCCCGCGCTCGGGGAGATCGGTCACCGCGAGCCCGACCAGATCGCGCACTGGTTCGGCGACCCCAATACCTTCCCGCTGGTGATCCTCAAGGGCAGCGAGCCGGTGGGGTTCGCGCGCGTGCTGCGCGCGAGCCCCGTGCCGCCGCCGCGGCCACGGACCGACTACCGCATGGCGGAATTCTTCATTACGCGCGCGCGGCGCCGCCTCGGCGTGGGACGCAGCGCGGTCGAGCTGATCCTCAACCGCTTCGCGGGACGCTGGGAGATCAGCGAGCACCTGCGCAATGCCGATGCCGTGCGCTTCTGGCGCGGGGTGGTCGGCGCGTACACGCGTGGCAACTACCAGGAGCGCGTCGTCAACGGCGAGGTGCACCAGATGTTTGATTCGGGCGCCCCGCCGCGTCCTGCGTGAGTCCGCCTCCGGCGGCGCAGCCGGCGCAGCCGCCGGCGAGCTGCGAGAGCGTCCGTTGCCGCAGCGCGGCGAGCCACGCTGCAGTCAGGATCGGCGGCAGAGCGCCGAGCCCGTCGATCAGCCGCATCCGCAGCCGCAGCGATGCCAGCCGCCAGGCGCTGTAGAGCGCGCACGTGGCCACCGCCAGGCCGACCAGCACGCCCTGCAGAGCGAGACTCATGCCACCACCCCTCCGGCGCCGAGGGCCAGCGCGACGCGGTAGGTGAGCAGCGCTCCGAGATAGGCGAGCGCGAACAGGTAGGCCGCCATCGCGAGCGGATAGGTCCAGGAGTTGGTCTCGCGTCTCACCACCGCGAGCGTCGACAGGCACTGCGGCGCGAACACGTACCACGCGAGCAGCGACAGGCCGGTCGCGAGGCTCCAGGTGTGGCTGATGATCGGCGTGAGCGCCCCGGCGACATCGCCCGCACCCGACATCGCGTACACGGTACCGAGCGCGCTCACCGCCACCTCGCGCGCCGCGAGTCCCGGCACCAGCGCGATCGAGATCTGCCAGTTGAAGCCGAGCGGCGCGAACAGATACTCGAGACCGCGCCCGAGGAGCCCGGCGAGGCTGTACTGGATGGCGGGACCCGGCGCACCCGGCGGCGGCGCCGGAAAGCTCGCCAGGAACCACAGCACCACCATGAGCGTGAGGATGATGGTGCCGACGCGGGTGAGGAAGATCCGCGTGCGCTCCCACAGTCCGAGCGCGAGGTTCGAGAGGTGCGGCCAGCGGTACTCGGGGAGCTCGAGCAGCAGCGGCCGGTATTCGCCGCGCATCATGGTGCGCTTGAGCACGAAGGCGACCGCGAGCGCGCTCGCGACGCCGGCCAGATAGAGCGCGAACAGCACCACTCCGCGCAGATCGAGCGGCCCGAGATCGCGCTGTGGAATGAAGGCGCCGATCAGCAGCGCATACACCGGCAACCGCGCCGAGCAGGTCATGAGCGGGGCGATCATGATGGTCGCGAGCCGGTCGCGCGCCGAGGGAATGGTGCGCGTCGCCATGATTCCCGGAATGGCGCACGCGAAGCTCGACAGCAGCGGAATGAAGGCGCGCCCCGAGAGGCCCGCCCGGCCCATGAGCCGATCGAGCATGAACGCCGCGCGCGGCAGGTAGCCCGAGTCCTCGAGCGCGAGGATGAAGAGGAACAGGATGAGGATCTGCGGCAGGAACACCAGCACGCTGCCGGTTCCGGCCAGGACTCCATCCAACAGCAGTCCCCGCAGGGGTCCCGCCGGCAGCTGCGTCGCCAGCCAGCCGCTCACTGCGGCGATGCCGGAGTTGATCCAGGCCTGGGGTGCCTTGGCCCAGCTGAATACCGCCTGGAACATGAGGAACAGCACGACCGCGAGCAGCAAGGGACCTGCGATCGGATTGAGCACTACCGCGTCGAGCCGCGCCAGCATCGCCGCGCGCGCCGGCACACGGTAGCCGATCTCCTCCAGCACCCGGCGCACTTGGCGCTGCGTGGCCTCGATGTCCGCGGCGGTGGCGGGTGGCGGCGGCTCGATGCACGCCCGCGCCCGGGCGGCACCGGCGTATCCGTACGAGTCGATCGCATCGACCAGCTCGCGCTCGCCGCCGGCACGGATCGCGACCGTGGGCACGACGGGCACCCCGAGCGCACGCTCGAGCGCGGCACGATCGAAGCGATAGCCGCGCTGCGCGGCCACGTCGCTCATGTTGAGGGCGACGATCATCGGCACGCCGAGTCGTTTGAGATCGAGCACCAGGCGCAGATTGAGGCGCAGGTTCGTGGCATCGACCACGCACACCAGCAGGTCCGGCGCCGGCTCGGCCGCATGGCGGCCGAGCACGACGTCGCGGGCGATGGCCTCATCGAGCGTCGTCGGCTCGAGGCTGTAGGCCCCCGGGAGGTCGACGACCCGGTAGGCGCGCCCGGTGCGCGGACCGATGAGGCGCCCGACCTTGCGCTCGACGGTGACGCCGGGATAGTTGGCAACCTTCTGGCGGCTGCCGGTGAGACGATTGAAGAGCGCGGTCTTGCCGCAGTTGGGCACCCCGATCAACGAGAGACTGAGCTGCGGCGCGGCGGCAACCGCCGCGGCCGCCGGGGCGTTCATGGCGCGCGGGCTGCGCCCGCTGCTGCCGCGCCCGAAACGGAGCGCAGCAGCTCGATGAAGACGCTCTCGGCCTCGCGCCTGCGCAGCGCGAGCGTGGTATGGCCGATGCGCACGACGAAGGGATCGCGGCCCGGCCGCGCCTCGGCCAGCACCTCGACGTGCTCGCCGCTCACGAAGCCGAACTCGAGCAGCCGCCGCTCGAGCGGGGAGAGAGCGCTCGCACCCGAGCCGACGCTCACCACCCGCCCGGCGGTGCCGGGAGAGAGCGCGGCGAGGCTCACGAAGCCGGGATCGAGAGCGAGCCCGGTGGGGGAGGCTACGGCGTCCATGGGAAGCGATTATGGATGAGAACCGTTCGCATTTTCAATCGCATTACGGTAACTCAGGCAAGCGAGTAGAATCAATAACTTAGATACCATGGCAGGCCAACGCCCAAGATCAAGATACCGGGAGCGAGGCCCGGGGGCGATGCGTATTCCTCCCTACGCCCCCGCGGCGGCTCGAAGTGCACCGGCGCGCGCGAGGAGCGGCCGGAGGTACGCGCCTGTGTAGGAGCGTTCGTTCGCGGCGATCGTCTCGGGAGGGCCGGCTGCGATGATCTCACCGCCCCCCTCGCCGCCTTCGGGACCGAGGTCCAGCACCCAGTCGGCGGTCTTGATCACGTCGAGGTTGTGCTCGATCACGACGATGGTGTTGCCCTCGTCGCGCAGGCGATGCAATACGTGCAGCAGCTGCTCGACGTCGTGGAAGTGCAGTCCCGTGGTCGGCTCGTCGAGGATGTACAGAGTGCGGCCGGTCGCGCGCTTGGC
>Ga0335085_10003214_pt1 | contig 28746 bp, 26 predicted proteins | sample Lox_Sample_45_FD_206712 | JGI IMG/M metagenome (GOLD analysis project Ga0335085, IMG submission 206712) | Soil microbial communities from Loxahatchee National Wildlife Refuge, Florida, United States - Lox_Sample_4.5 | ecosystem: Environmental > Terrestrial > Soil > Wetlands | place: USA... | reverse complement strand
TAGCTGACGGGGACATCACCGTTGCCGGCGCCTTGAAGCAGCCGGAGAAAATCGTCGTGGACGCGAAGTTTTCGAAGCTGGCGTTGAACTACGCCAACGTCCAATTGGAGAATTCAGGCCCGATTCACTTGAGATCCTCAAAGGAAAGCCTGGAAATCGACCAAGCGGCATTCAAAGGGACAGATACAAACGTCGCGATCGCAGGAGCGGTGCGATTCGCAGATCGAGGAAGTCTGGGGTTGAAACTGAATGGCGCCCTGGACCTGCGATTGCTGACCGGATTCGTGCCTGCGCTACAAGCGAGCGGTCCGGCGCAAGTGAACGCATCCTTCGAAGGGCCGTTTGACCGCCCGCGCATCACGGGAAAAGTTCACATCGAAAATGCTTCTGCGCGGGTGGCGGATTTTCCGACGGGGATGAGCAACATCAAAGGGGATCTGACCTTTGATGCCACGCGGCTATTTTTTGAAAATGTTACAGCCGAATCGGGCGGTGGAACGCTGCACCTGACCGGCAGTGTTAATTATGTCGAAAGTCCGTTGCGGTACGACGTAACCATGCGCACGGATAGCGTGCGAATCCGTTATCCCGAAGGCATGAGCTGGCTGGCCGGCGGGTCACTGCGGCTGGCGGGGACACCAAGTTCGGGAGTGCTTTCCGGAAAGGTCATGATTGAACGTGTCACGCTTACGCAGAACCTTGACGCCGCCAGTATCCTCGTTTCGTCAAAGGGAAGTATTTCCGGCCCGTCCACGAGCTCACCTTTTCTGCGTAACTTGCAATTCGATATCGCGGCCCTATCCGCTCCCGATGCGCGTATGGAATGGCCGGGTGCAGAGCTTGAAGCAGAAGCGAATCTTCGCGTGCGGGGGACATGGGAGCATCCAATTCTTTTGGGGCATATCCATATCCTCTCCGGCAACTTGACGTTCCACGGGGATCGATACCGGGTAACGCGCGGCGATATGAATTTTGCCAACCCGTTCCGGCTCGACCCTGTGTTGAACGTTGAAGCCACCACGACGATTCAGCAGTACGAAATTACCCTCAATTTCAACGGGCCTGCCAGCAAATTGACATTGGCATACAGGTCTGACCCTCCGCTGCCAGCGAACGACATCATCACTCTGCTGGCACTGGGCCAGACGAGCTCAGAAGCGAGCATTCGCGGCGGCGGAACTGGGGCATCGCAAAGCGCCACCTCGGGAGCTTCAGCGATTCTCTCGGAGGCGGTCTCGAGCCAGTTGGGCGGACGTCTGGAGCGGTTATTTGGGATTACAAGATTTCGGGTCGATCCCGGGTTGGCGGAATTAGGCTCGACCGGCTCAACGCAGAACGCGGCTGCCCGAGTCACAGTGCAGCAACAAGTTACGCGGAATTTGACTATCACTTACGTATCCAATGTGGGGTCGACGCAGCAACAGGTAATCCAGGTGGAATACAACTTGAGCCGGAATGTATCCATAGTGGGGCTGCGGGACTACAACGGCACCTTCGGCATCGACGTCAAAATCAAGAAACACTTTCAATAAGAACTAAGAGCGGTTGAAGCCGCTGAGTCTTCAGAGTTGCGGCGGATCTGGCTGTTGAGCACCCTGCTGAGAGGCAGGCTGTTGCCCGCGGGCACCTTGTTGCCAACGCCGCGGACGGTATCCAAGGCGAGCGGATTGGCCAAGTTGGGGATTCTGTTCCCGCATAGCCTGCATGACTTCTTTGGCGGCCTTGGCGCCAGCTTCGCGGCTGGCGGCCTGGATTTCGTGCGCAATTTGGGGCGTCGCAGCAGCGACCTTTTGCCCCACCGGCGTTCCATAGAACTGGAGAAGGGCCTTGATGTCGTCGTCGGTGTAGTGCTTGTCGTAGCTGCTGACAATTTGCTCCGTCACCTGATCGACGTCAAACTTTTTTTGGTAGCTTTCGATAAAAGAAGTCACGAAGGCCTGTCCCTTCTCGTTGTCTGGAAGGCTGGCGACTAGCTTTTCACGGTACTGCTCGCTGGAATTGTTCACGGATTCCTGTATTTGATCGCGAGCCCCAATCAACTCCATGAGGGACCGAATATCGGCTTCCTTGGCTGGATCAATGGTTCTTAATTGCGCTGGAGCAGTATGGTCCTGCTCGGCTGAGCTTTGTGGCGCGGCGCTGACAGGATTTTGGGAAGCACCCTGAATAGCCAGGAAAAATGTTCCGACATAAATAATAACGAGCGCTAGAACCGCCTTCATGACTTCCTCCGCGGCGGGAATTTCAATGCGTTTCCGCCACAGCAAAGATTTTAGGGAATGCCCGGAGTGAGAGAGCCTTCGTCGGGGTACAGGCGTGCTTTTCGTTTAACTGGCCGTTCGTTCAGGTGATTCGGCCACGGCATTTGCGACTTTCTGCTACCATGCCGCGGCATGTCCGATTCAACGACCGCAGTCGTGTCCGCAGGTGTCGCTTCGCAACACGCGCAAATTCTGGATCGCGAAGCGGGATTACATCGTAATCTGACGCCGCGGCAGCTTTCCATGATCGCAATCGGCGGCGCGATCGGAACGGGACTGTTCCTCGGCAGCGCGATCTCCGTAAAGCTGGCAGGACCGGGCGTGATTTTAAGCTTCGTGGCGGCCGCGGGGATCGCTTTGTGTCTGATGTGGGCGCTCGGTGAAATGTCCATGGCTCACCCCGTAGCCGGTTCGTTCGGGGTGTACGCAGAAATGTATGTGCATCCATGGGCGGGTTTTGCGATGCGCTATTCCTACTGGCTGGCGCAGGTTATCGCAACCGGAAGCGAGGTTGTGGCTGCGTCAATCTACTGCAAGCATTGGTTCCCGGGCGTGCCCTCGTGGATGTGGATTGCAGGGTTTTCCGCAGGGCTGGTCTATGTGAATGCGCGAAGCGTCGCGAACTTTGGCCAATTTGAATATTGGTTCGCGATGATCAAGGTGCTGACGATCTCGGCGTTTCTGGTATTGGGGACTGCGCTCCTGCTGGGGATCGGATTTCCACGGATCGGGTTTGCGAACTTTACAGGGCATGGCGGATTTCTTCCGAACGGATGGCAAGGCGTCGGGCTCGGAGTCGCCATGGCCATCTTCAGTTTTCTCGGAGTCGAAATTGTGGCGGTGACTTCGGGAGAAGCCAAGGATCCAGCCACGGCGCTACCGAGAGCGCTACGGTGGACGCTTGGACGGATGGGACTTTTTTACGTCGGTGGGCTCGCCGTCGTTGTAGGAATCGTGCCGTGGAATCAGGTGGGTTTGGGAGAGAGCCCATTTGTTCGAGTGTTCGAAACAGTCGGAATTCCGGCAGCAGCAGGAGTGATGAATTTCGTAGTGCTGACCGCGTCGCTTTCCAGCGTGAATTGCAATTTGTATCTGATGGCGCGGATGTTGTTTTCGCTGTCGCGCGGAGGTTATGCCCCGGCGGGGCTAGGGCGATTGAGCAATCGCGGAACACCCGTCGCGGCGCTGCTGGTATCCAGCGCGGGAATGTTCGCGGCGCTTTTTGTGGACCATTGGTTTCACGAGAAGGCGTATGTGTATATGCTCGGTTCAGCTTTCATGGGCGGGATCTTCGTTTGGCAGATGATATTCGTTACGCATCTTGTGTTTCGGCGGCGCACTGCAAGATTGGCGCAGCCTCCGGCTCGATTTGCTCCCCGAGGGCCATGGAGTTCTCTCTTTGGCCTCACCGCGCTGACGGCCGTGCTCATCTCGACATGGTGGGTCCCTGGCCTGCGCATCACGTTGATTGCAGGCGTTCCCTGGCTTGTATTCATTTCGCTGTGCTACCTTGTGTGGAGAAGAGTGCGAACTCGAAAGATATCGGATGGAGCGTTGCAACATGGATGAACTGTTGAAGTGGCGCGGCGAATTTCCCATCCTGGAACGCACAACGTACATGATCAGCAACTCTCTGGGCGCCATGCCGCGCGGCGTGTATGAAGGAATGCGTTCCTATGCCGATTCGTGGGGCGAGCGCGGAGTGCGCGCCTGGGAAGAAGGCTGGTGGGACATGGCCGTCGGCGTGGGCGATAAGATCGCTCCGTTGATCGGCGCGGGACACGGCGAAATTTCTCTGCATCAAAACGTCACGCTAATCCAGGCGGTGATCAGCTCGTGTTTTGATTTTCGCGGCCCGCGGAACAGGGTCGTGATGACCGACCTGGAATTTCCATCGATTCAGTACTTTTATCACGAGCAACGGCGGAACGGGGCTCGTGTTGAACTTGTCCCAAGCAGCGATTCGGTGCGCTTCGATCTCGATAAATTCCTTGCCGCGATTGATGAAAGCACGCTCCTGGTGCCGATTTCGCAAGTGCTGTTCCGCAGCGCCTACATCGTAGATGCGCGCGCCATCATCGAGAAGGCGCATCGCGTTGGAGCGCACGTCATTCTCGACGTTTTCCAGGCTACGGGCACGATTCCTGTGGATGTCCGCGGGTTGGGCGCGGACTTTGCGGTGGGCGGCGTGCTTAAATGGCTCTGCGGGGGTCCGGGAGTTGGCTACTTGTACGTCCGCGAGGATCTTCGCTCGAAGCTGCGCCCGGCAATCACGGGTTGGATTGCGCACCGGCGCCCGTTTGCATTCGAGACTGGCGCCATCGACGCTCGCGAGGATTCCTTCCGATACCTGAACGGCACGCCACACATTCCGGCGCTGTATGCTTGCCAGCCGGGCCTCGAAATATTGAATAATGCGGGTATCAGCGCGATCCGCGATAAGTCGATGCGTATGACGGCGCGTCTCTTCGAGGGCGCGAAGGCGCACGGATGGCGGGTTAATACGCCGGAAAATCCGGCGGAGCGGGCGGGCACGATTTCCGTGGATTGCCCCCATGCAGCGGAAGTCTGCCGCGAATTGCTGGCGCGAGAGATTCTCGTGGATTACCGGCCCAAGGCGGGCGTGCGGCTTTCTCCGCATTTCTACAATCGAGAAGAAGAATGTGACCTGGCGATTGCACAAATCGCAGAGATCCTGGAAACGCGGGCCTGGGAAAAACATGCGACAGTGCACTCGCATGCCTGAAGGACGAAGAACGGACTTCATACATTATTTCTTTGAGAGGCAGTCGGTAGGATGAAATTATATCGCGATAACGAAGCTGGAAAGCCGGCGAGCGCAGGGTTCGCCGAGGACGAGTTTGCCTCCCAACGGGCGGCGATGGTCGAAAAACAATTGCGGAGGCGCGGAGTAACCGATCCCGGCGTGCTTGCGGCGATGGGAGCGGTTCGGCGGGAAGAGTTCGTGCCAAAGGAATTCCGATCTCGGGCGTACGAGGATGCTCCTTTGCCCATTGGCGAAGGCCAAACAATCTCTCAGCCTTACATCGTTGCAGCGATGACAACGGCGTTGCACCTGACTGGCGATGAGCGTGTCCTCGAAATCGGGACGGGCTGCGGCTATCAGGCGGCCGTTCTTTCAAAATTGGCGAAAGTCGTGTTCACCATCGAATCGCGCTCCGAGCTTGCTTCAACTGCCACGGCGCGGCTCGAACGCCTTGGATATAGCAATGTCCATGTACATTGTGGCGACGGTACTTTTGGGCTGCTGGAGTGTGCTCCGTTTGACGCCATACTGGTGGCGGCGGCGGCCCCGGCGGTTCCGCAACCGCTGCGTGCTCAACTAGCGGAAGGCGGAAGGCTGATTGTGCCTGTCGGAGATGCCGAGAATCAGGAGTTGCACTATATCGAGCGGCAAGGGAATTCTTTTCTTACGCAGGTTCTCGAGAGCTGCCGTTTCGTCCCATTAGTTGGCTACCATGGATGGAAGGAACCGCCTGCGCGATGAGCCCCGGTGCTCCTGATCTTTATCTTTCGATTGTCATTCCTTCCTACAACGAAGAGCGCCGTCTGCCAGCGACTCTCGAACGAATTGCGGCTTATCTCCCCAGTTTGGGTAGAGAAACGGAAATCCTCGTTGTCGATGACGGCTCGAAAGACCGCACGGCGGAAATTGCAGAATCTTTCAGGCAGCAGTTCCCAAACCTGCGCGTAATCTCCAACGGGGAGAATCGCGGCAAAGGCTACAGCGTGCGCCACGGGATGCTGGAGGCGCGTGGTCATTATGTGCTCTTTACGGATGCCGATCTGTCCGCACCAATTGAAGAAGCGCCTAAACTGCTTGAGGCCCTTAAGACTTACGATGTGGCCATTGGCTCACGTGCGCTCGACCGAAGCCTCATCACCGTTCATGAATCCCGTTTTCGGGAATTCGCGGGCATCATCTTCAACGCCATCGTTCGCGCAATTCTGTGGCTTCCGTTTGTCGATACGCAGTGCGGGTTCAAGGCCTTCCGGCGCGAACGCTGCCAAATCATTTTCGAGCAGCAGCGTATCGAGCGATTCGGATTCGATCCCGAATTGCTCTATCTGGCGCGGCATCACGGCCTCCGCACTAGGGAAATCCCCGTGCGCTGGGGGCATTCGGCGGCAACCAAAGTAAATATGCTTCGCGACAGCATACAAATGTTCATCGATGTGTTCACGATCCGCTGGAATTCGCTTTTAGGCCGCTATCCGAAAACCGGGTTGTGATCACCCGGCGGCCTTTAACTTTGCAATACAAAGTACTTGACAACTGCGCTGTTTTCTGCCATTTTGTATTTATGCCTGCCGTTAACCCGCTCCGCTCTCCGAAAAGCGAACCTATCCCCATTGACGCGCGCGCCGCGGATCATCTCCGCTACATTCGCGAAACCATGGAGAGCGCCGCCGAGTTCACGGCCGTACCCGGATGGGGCGGAGTGGCCATGGGCATTACGGCGCTCGCAGCCGCCTTCGTTGCAGCAAACCAATCTTCGCCGCGTGCCTGGCTGGCAGTTTGGCTTCTGGAGGCTTTTGTTGCCGTAGCGATTGCCGCTCCCGCTGCAGCCACAAAAGCGCACCGCGCCAATTCGACTCTTTTCTCAGGACCGGGCCGCAAATTCCTGTTGAGCTTTGCGCCGCCGATATTAGTTGGCGGCCTGTTGACGTTTGCTCTCTTCGCTGCCGGCGCCGCGAAGGTCCTGCCTGGCGTTTGGCTCCTACTTTATGGCACCGCCATTGTGACCGGCGGAGCCTTTTCCGTTCGAGTTGTACCGGTTATGGGTTTCTGCCTGATGAGCCTGGGGGCTGCGGCCCTTTTGGCCCCAGCCGCTTGGGGTGACGCTTTTATGGCGTTGGGATTCGGCGTGCTGCAAATCGGCTTCGGAATTTGGATTGCCAGGCATCACGGAGGCTGAAAGAGAATCGCATGGCTAAGTCATCGGCAGCACACAAGGAACGGGTTGAGCGGGCACGTGAGCGGGATTCCTCGTTGAGTTCCGTGCGCGGAGCGGCCCACGAAGCCGTTTCGCCGGATCTAGACCGGTTGATTCACGAGCGAATTCGGCTTGGGATAGTGAGCGCTCTCGCTGTGAACCGCTCTCTCACGTTCAACGAACTCAAAGCGCTTCTCAAGACTACGGACGGGAATCTGAGCGTCCATGCCCGCAAGCTCGAAGAAGCGGACTACATTGTGTGCACGAAGTCATTTGATGGGCGGCTTCCCAAGACGGAGTACCGGCTGACGGCCTCAGGAAGACGGGCTTTGGAGCGCTACCTGAATCACATGGAAGCGCTGATTCGCGCAACACGCGAAGGGTAGCGTTCAAAAAATTTTGTGTATTCACTTTACTGTACAGAGTAGTTTACGCAGCTTTCCCCGCGGCGGAGAAAGAAGCAAAACCATGCAACCCCTCACCCTGCAGCACTTGGCCATAGCGCTTCCGGAAAACCTGACAGGTTCCGGCCTGCATGTGGCCATCATTTCAGACGGCAATGGACGCTGGGCTACATCCCAGGGCCTGCCTCGCTCAGCCGGGCATCGAGCCGGAGCCGAGTCCGCCCGGCGCATTATCGAAGCCGCACCGCAACTGGGAATTCACACGCTCACCTTGTTCGCGCTTTCCTCCGCGAATTGGAAGCGTCCGGCAGCGGAGGTTCATGCAATTCTTCGTCTGCTGCATGAATATCTTTTGATTGAAACGTCCCACTGCGTCGAAGAGGGCGTGAGACTAAGCGTCATTGGACGCCGCGACCGCATTCCCGCCACGTTGCGCCAAGCCATTATGGATTCGGAAGCTGCCACTGCGGATGGCCGACGGCTCCATCTTCGGCTGGCTATCGACTACTCAGCGCGCGAAGCCATTTATCACGCTGCCTGCCGATTCTATAAGGTCACTGAACTCTCGCCAGAATCATTCTCGAATGTTCTCTCGGAAGTGCTCCGCGGGGGTTCGACTGAAGTGGACTTACTCATCCGGACCGGAGGCGAGCAGCGTCTTTCCGATTTTCTATTGTGGGAGTGCGCGTTCGCGGAATTCGTTTTCTTGCCCAAGCGTTGGCCCGATTTTTCGGTTGCCGATCTCGAGAATGCAGTTCAGGAGTTCGGCCGCCGCGAACGAACGCGTGGCGCCTTGCCCGACGCGATTGCAGGGTAATCGCCGTTTCGAGCACGAGACATCATCATGCCTTCACATGGCTGTCCAGCGACGCTATCGTTCGCCAAATAACACGCCTCTAATCAACTGGTTGGAGGCTTCAGATCAATACACTTCAGATCCTCCCGAATAGTCACGCCCTGACGTTTCGCTCTCCCCCGTCGTCTATATCCTAGGAGCCAGGAATGGGAACGATGGGACTTGCGCTGCCCTGGGAGACTAGAATCTCTTCCGTGCCGCGCGAACGGGAGATGCGAGTGGAACCTTCCGAGGAGAGTACTGGCAGCCAGGCAGCTGCGCCTGCGGTTGCCGCGCCAACTTCTGAAGACGGCGACTTGGCAGCACGCTGCCGGGCCGGCGACCTTGGAGGATACGAGCGTCTCTATGCGCTGCAGGGCGCACGTATGAAAAACGTCGCGCGCAATCTTTTAGGCAGTACAACCGACGCCGAAGATGCGGTGCAGGAGACGTTCTTGAAAGCGCAGCGTAGCATCGCCAGCTTTCGCGGGCAATCCAGTTTTGTGACATGGACGTACCGAATCCTCATCAACACTTGCTACGACGTGCGCCGCAGCCGCGTGCGAAAAAAAGAAGTTGCGAACGATGACAGCGAGGATTCAAAGCGGCCAGAACCACGGGCCCCTGGCTCCCACCCTTCTCTGAGGATGGCGCTCGAGCGAGCGCTGGCCACGCTGACCAAACATCAACGGGATGTTTTTCTGCTGTACGAAGTCGAAGGCTTCCATCACGCGGAAATCGCTGGGATTCTCGATATCACGGAGACGGCTTCGAAGAACACACTTTTTCAGGCGAAGAAAAATCTTCGCCAGTTGCTTGAGCCTCCGTGCGGCAATAACGCTGCCGGAGCACGGTAAACGACGATGAATATCAAGTGTGAAGATCGCGACAGGATTCTTGAGGACGGCACGGCAGCCGAATGGGCTGCGCTAGAGGAACACAGCCTGAACTGCGCCGCCTGTACCGAAGAGCTGCGCGGTTGGAAAGCCCTAAGCGTCGCGGCGAAGCAATTGCGGGACTATTCCGATACGCCTTCGCTCTGGCCACGCATTGCGCGGATGCTTGCCCAAGAGACCAAAACCAAGTCACACCGGTCGGGGCCCTGGGCCTGGTTCTCCCTCGGGAGTGGCTTCACCCTCGGACTTCAGGCCACCGCAGCAGCAGCCGTGGTTTTGATCTTGACGGTTTCAGCCGGCTGGATTTACTTGCATCCGCCGAAGCCGGTGGCGCAAGTTGATCATTCGCTTCTGAAGAGCTCCGCCCTCGCCGAGGTGGAACGTACCCAGGCCGCCTATGAGGAGGCGATTGACAAACTCGCCTCGCAAGCGAAACCGCAATTGGCCAATCCCACTACGCCTTTGCAAGCCAGCTATCGAGAAAAGCTGCTGGTATTGGACAGTGCGATCAACGATCTTCGCGCGCAGGCCGGGCTGAATCCATCCAATGCACAACTCCGCCAGCAACTGCTGGCGATGTATCAGGAAAAGCAGCAAACGCTGGAAGATATTCTGGAGGAAAAGTGATGAAGTTGACTTTGCCGAACAACCATAAGGAACGGATGCGCTTGCGCGGCTCACGCGCGGCTTGCCAGATTGTCGCTGCCGTCCTGCTTACAGGCATGCCTGCACTCGCCGCTGGTGGCAGGGGCCAGGAGGAAGTTACACGCGATTTTTCAAAGACTCTAACTTTGGGAGCGGGCCAATCCGTAAGTGTCGAGCACAAGTTTGGCGAAGTGAAAGTCCACGGCGAGAGTGGCCGCGAGGTCAAAATTTCGGCCACCATTCGAGCGCAAGCCAACTCGCATGAAGAAGCCGAGTCTTTTGCGCAAAAAATTCAGATCGAAGTGGACCAGACCAGTGCAGGCGTCAGCATCCGCACCATTTACCCGCCGGAAGAAAACAAGTGGTTTCACATCAGCAAGCATTCCTCATGGTCGGTCAGCTATGACATCGCCATGCCCTCCGATGCCCCCTTGAACATTCGCAACAGCTTCGGCAGTGTCGAGGTGTCCAGCGTCCATGGCGCAGTGGGCGTGGACAACGGTTACGGCTCTCTGACCGTGCGCGATGCAGGCCCCGCTCATTTGACCAATTCCTTCGGCAGCATCGAGCTTGACGGCGCCGCGGGCAATTCGCTCATCAATGATAAGAACAGCTCTGTGCAAGCCTCTGACGTAAAGGGCAGCCTTGAAGTGCAAAACCGCTTCGGAAGCATTACCGCGCGCAACATTCAGGGTGCCGCGACCATCACCGGGGGCAACGGAGCGGTCACTCTAACCGATGCTGGTTCGGCAATTATCACGACTTCATTCGGCAGCGTGAATGCCCAGAATATCCGCGGCGACCTTTCGATCCACGACAACAATGGCAACGTGGATTTTTCCACAGTGGGAGGCTCGGCTGACATTGTGACCAGCTTCGGCAACGTGACCTTTTCCGGCGTGAAGGGCCGCGTAAGCTGCACCAACAATAACGGCCGCATAAGCGCTAGTGGATTGACAGGAGGTTCCGTGACCATCCGGGACTCCTTCGGCAATCTCGATTTGGAAAACCTCAGCGGCAGTCTGGATGCGGAAACCTCGAACGGAAAAATCACCGTGCGCGATATCCGGGGAGTCGTTACGCTTAAATCTTCCTTTGGAGCCATAGATGCGGCCAATATTCCTAAAGGAATTCGCGCGGTCACCGGCAACGGAGCCATTACGCTGGCGGATATCGGGGCCGATGCTTACGCGAAAACCAGCTTTGGCAGCATCCTGGCGGAACGCATCAACGGTAATTTGACGGCGGAAAACAGCAACGGCTCGGTGACGGCGCGAAACGTCAAAGGCGATGCGGGCGTGACGACGTCTTTCGCTGGCGTAACTCTGGAATCCGTGGGAGGACGCATCCGGGTCAACAACCAGAATGGCGGGATCTCGGTAACCGCGATGCGGCCTGCTAGCGGCTGCAGAGACATTTCTCTCAAAACATCCTTCTCGTCCATTCGCGTCCACATCCCCGGAGGCGTCGGCTACAACGTCTCGGCGCGGACCTCCTTCGGCAGGGTTACCTCGGAGCTGCCGGTCACTGCGACTGGCAATCTTGGCAGTGATTCATTGAACGGAACGATTGGCTCGGGCGGTTGCGAGCTCCAACTGACCGATTCCAACGGCAGCATTGAAATCGCCAAAGCGCCCTGATACCTCCCGTTTGCGGCCCGGGGGCGTAGGCGAAGTTCAACGCTGAGAACGTCGCGCTGCATCCATGGCGAACGCCTTCTTTAGAATGCGTGTGGCAGTTTCGGTCAAGTTATACTTAGGGAGCTCATCCTCGCGAGCGTACGCCACATCCGTCACATCGCTTCCGGCCTGCGCTTCTCCGCTGAGTCGTTCACACAGGTAATCCGCAATCACGAAATGAAAACGCGGCCGATGTTTAGCTTCAGACGTTCTGACGCCGTCCTGCGGAAATATCCTGTCAAACACCTCAATCAGGTCGAGCACTCGCACTTCAAGGCCCGTTTCTTCCAGCAGCTCGCGCGCCACGCCTTCTTGAAGCGACTCTCCGAGTTCGAGTGTTCCACCTGGAATGGACCACTGGCCGCGAAGAGGTTCGCTGCCGCGCCGGATCAACAGTGCTCGGCCTTTTTCAATGATTACGCCGCCCACTCCGACGACGGGACGGTCGGGAAATTCGCGGGAGGAAGTCACTTTAGGAATTTGACCCGCAAGCAGTTTACAATCGAAGCAGCGGGGTTGTGCATTAGAGTTGACTTGCTACTGCGCGGTATATAATACGCCTTGAAGGCGGCAGACGTTGTGGGGGCGCCGCCCTGCGAACATTTCTACGGAGGATGGAGCCGTGATCCGCTGCCCTGAATGTTCCACCGAAATCGATGTGGACGAAGATGAAGTCGAAGAAGGCGAAATCCTGAGTTGTCCAGAGTGCGAATCGGAGCTGGAGGTCTCGCAGACGCATCCCGTGCATCTGAACCTCATCTCCGACGACCTCGATGAAGAAGAAGAGGACGAAGAAGACGAAGCCAGCGAGAATGGCGACCTCATCAAGGAAGATGAGGATGAGGAAGAAGAAGAAGAGGACGAAGAATAACGGTCTTCGCCCTATCCTAGCGGCATCCACCTTCCTCCACACCGGCATCCAATTTCGCAGGAGTGGTCTGATGAAGATTTACCGGTGGGTGATTCACGCGGGAATGGCAACGATGCTAGGTGGCTTCGGTGCAGGTTATTCAATGGCGCAAGAGCCTGCCCCGGCCGTTCCCCAAGCGGCTTCTTCCAGCAATCCTCAGAAACAGGAACAATCCAAAAAACAAAGGTACAGCCACGCCGACGATTTCCTCATCATCGGGACTGTATTTGATGCAAAGGGATACGCATTCCCGGGCGTGCGCCTTAAGCTGCGTCGAAGCAGCGAAAAAAAATTCCATTGGGAGGACTACACGAATTCGCGCGGTGATTTTGCCGTCCGCGTGCCGCAAGGCTTGCAGTATGAGATGGTAGTCCATGCCAAAGGCTTCGCGGATCAAATGCGCGAAGTAGAGGCCAAGCCAGGCCTCGGCGAAGCTCGCCTGGTATTTCGCATGGAACCTGTAGGGGGGAAGAAGAAATGAGAGCGCCGATACGATTTCTCTTTGTACTGGTGATTCTGGCATGCGCAACAGCTACCGTTGCGGCTCAGGATGCCCAACGTGAATCGCAACTTCGCACGGTACACGGCGTGGTGCTGGATAAGTCCGAAAACCTGGTTTCCGAGAGCGTCGTTTTCCTCAAAAACACGCGCACAAACGTGGTACGGAGTTCATATACCGATACCACCGGCAAGTACCGCTTCAGCGGCCTCGACCCCAATGCGGACTATGAAATCCATGCGGAAAAAGGGGGCAATAAGTCCGCGACACACACCGTTTCAAGTTATGACAGCCGTAAAGACATCACTCTAAATCTGAAAATCGAGAAGAAAAAGTCTTGAACGGCATGGGCGGGGTGAGAGTCAGTTTGCGCTCTGGAATATGAACCCTACCTAGCAAACAGCACGGCCGCTGCTGGCGACCGTGCTGACTAAATGGGGGCAATTCGGGACTCAAAGCATAAAATCCTGCCACGCTAGTCTGCCCCAGATCAAATCGCTGATGAGCGGTGGACAAAACCATTCTTGGAATCCGCGAATCTAAGCCGCGAGCATGGTTTTCTGGAAACTCGGTAAGCCCATTTTTTGTAAACCTGCTCTCCCAGGAGAGAATTGGAGTTCCGTATGGATTCTGCCCGTGGGAGACCGAGCTGTTTGTTTAGACGAACTCTAGTCGCCCTCCTTTTCCTCGTGCCTGCGGCTCTTGCGCAGCAGCAGCCAGCCTCGCCTGCCTCTACCGATTCGCAGCCGGAAAAACCCAAAGGCGGAAAGGACGATTCGAACAAAAAGGCGCTTGACGACGCGATCGGGAAGAGCAAATTGGAGAAGGAAACCGGAACCGTTAACGATCGCATCTTCGAAGTGATGCCGAATTATGGGACTGTGGAAACTTCGAAGAATCTTCCGCCACTCTCCCCAGGCCAAAAGTTTAGGTTGGCAACAGCCGGAGTATTTGATTGGGGGTCGTATCCCTTCAACGCGGGCTTAGCCGCGATAAGCCAGGCAAGAAATGATCCGAAATCCTGGGGACAGGGCTGGGGAGCTTATGCGAAACGCTATGGCGCTTCTTTTGCCGACAACAGCATCGGCACTTACATGACGACGGCTGTCTTTCCGAGCCTGCTTCATGAGGATCCTCGCTATTACCAGATGGCGCAGGGCAAATTCACTCACCGTGCGTATCACGGAATGCAGCGGCTATTTGTGACACGCACCGATTCCGGCCACGATCGATTCAATTTCTCTGAGTCCTTAGGAAACGCCGTGGCGGCTGCAATCTCCAATGCTTATCACGCGCCGGAGGATCGAACTGTATCGCGAAATCTGTCCTCATTTGCGTTTCTGATTCTCTACGACGGTCTTGATAATGAATTGAAGGAATTCTGGCCAGACATTCGCCGCAAAGTATTCCACAAGAATGAACCTTGAGCAGCCACGGGCGTGAGATCTGTGAGTCAATGCTGCAAAGGTGCCAGAACTCGCATTGCCTGCGGCATAACTTCGATTTCCACCGGCGTTGGACCAAGAATTTCGCCATCGCCGTGAAACATGCAAGGCCGGTCGGTTGTGATCCTCATCGATCGAACTCGCAGCCTTTTGACGTCCCCCGCGCGCAACTCGCCCCGCTTCAACAGTCGCGGTAACCGGATCAATACTTGGAATAGGCTCAAGTCTCTCACAACTGCGGCGTCGAGCCATCCGTCGTCCATGCTCGCATCGGGGGCGAGCCGAATGCCCGCGCCGTAGGTCGGCGTATTCAGCACGGCAACCAGAAGGCATGTGCTTTCTATCGACGGGCAGTCGCCCGCTGGAAATTCCGCCTTCACTAAAAGGGGGCTATAGCCGCAGAACGCTCGTAACGCTGAAGCAATGTAACGAGATCGGCCGGGCCAATGGCGGAAAGCTCCATTCGCGTGCAACGCTGCCTCCGAGTCTATGCCTACGCCTCCACCGCCCGCGTAGAATCGAACTCGGCCGTCCGCCGTCCGCGCTCGTACGAGGTCCACTGTCCTCGGTTGTCCTCGCAGCATCGCTACGGCGGCCGCAGCTGGTTCCTTCGGCAACCCAAGTCCTGCAGCAAAATCATTTCCCCCGCCCGCGGGCAGCACACCCAGAACCACGTCGGCGCCATACGCCGCGTTAACCAAAGATTGAAAAGTCCCGTCGCCACCGAGAGCAAAGAGCAGCCGCGTTCCGCTCTGTATCGCGGCGCGCGCTGCCGAAGCGAGTTCTTCAGCACTTGCCACTGAAATAAATTCTGTCAAAACAGAAAAAGTTTCAAATACCTTTCGGATTTGGGGGATGGAAGAGTGACCCCGTCCGCCACCTGCCGCACGGTTTGTGTACACAACCGATGGCAACAAAGAGGAAATAAGGCTCGTGTCCGACACTGGCTGTGCCACCATGCGCAGGTGCTTATTTGTCCTTCAATAGGAGTCGGTCGAGCTGCCGTCCCGTCAGAAATTTCTCGATAGCCCCGCCCCGGCAATCGAAGGTTCGCAGCTCTGGGTTCTCCAACGTTTCGCTTGACTGAGAGTTACTCTTCATCTATCGTTCGGCTCAGATATTTCCGTGCTTCCCATCCGGAACCGCTGGCGTCGTTGCTGGCGTTTTTGCTTTTTAGGAACCCTAAATCGCCCTAGGGGCTTTGTTTTCCTCTACTGAGAGGCACCTCGCAGCTTTTATGAATCTGGCGAATGTTAACCCTCTTAGAATGAACACTTGCAGAAGTGCATCAAAATAAATGACTTTAATTCCCTTTAGAATGAACACTTATACGGAAACCGGGGGAGACGCGCTTCCACGCATCCAGCATCTCACCCTCCGGCCCAATCGCGCCGGCTAATTCCCATCCTGGTTCAATGACCCCCTCGAGTCCGTGGCAACGATGGCCGCGACCTTGCTTTCTGAGAGTGTCCGGTTAAAAGCTGGAAGATCTTCATCCATGAGTTTCTTGTATTCGGTGACCGCGCTCGAGATTTCTGCCTCAATGGTTTTAAGCAGTTCGGACTCCGTGTCGGTGGGGGCGAAGTCCGCGCCTCCTGCTACGTCGCCACCGCCGTGGCCGACTTCTGCGTTGAGCCAGATCAGATTGAGATAGGCCTTGTCGGCCTCGACGAAATATTTGTCGTCGCTGTTGACTTGCTCCGGTGACACCAGCTTGAACTCGATGGTCTCCAGTTTCTTGTCCATCGCTTCAACCGCCTTGAGGAGTTCAGCCTTTTGTTTCGTTTGAGGTTCCTCCGGTGCGGCGGGGGGTTCTGGCTCATCGTAATAGCCGCGCGGCTCAAGAGACGGCCTTTCCGGCTCCTTCTTCTTGGGCGGACGAAGCATGGATAGGATGACCTCGATCTGCTTGCGCAGCCACTCGATCTGGTTGACCGTGTTGGATACCCGCGTGATGTCGTCGCGAATCCGGAGCTGCATTTTCACGGAGGCTTCGATACCCGATTCCGGAGTCGAGATGCGCGGATCGGGCAGGATTGTCAGGGGTTGTGTGAACGACTGGCCCGCTACGGTCAAGCGAACGGAATACTTGCCCGGCGCAACCATGGGACCGACTTCAGCGGGCTTAATTCCCCAATGTGTAATGGGGCGAGAATCGGCATCGCGGAAACGAGGCTCCGTCCAGATATGCTCATTGTCATCAGGCGCGGTGCGGAGCGCGATCAGCCGCGGCGACTCGTAGTGCATGTCCCACTTCACACGATTGATGCCGGCGTTCCCCTTCGCCTCAAGCTTGCGGACGGACTTCCCGTCGGAATCCAGGATTTCCAACTCTACTGGCTCCTTGGGCGATGTCTTTAGCTCAAAATTCAACATCGCTTGGCCGCCATGCACGAACCGATGGGTGGGGCGCGGCGCGAAAAACACTGTTGATGCGTGGGAATGATTCCTAGCGAGCTGTTCGAGTGGCGTAATGTCGTCGAGAATATAGAGTCCGCGCCCGTACGTGGAAATTACCAGATCATGGAATTCCTTCTGCACCACGGCCCAGGTGACTGGCGCGTGTGGGAGTCCGGTCTGGAGCGGCGTCCACTTGCCGCCGTCATCCAGCGAGTAATAGAGACCGTTGCCGGTACCGGCGAACAATAATCCGGCACAATTGGGATCTTCAGCGATGCTTCGCACATACGCCAGAGGATGCTTCGGCAGATTGCTGCTTATGGATTTCCAGGTCTTGCCGAAATCCGTCGTCTTATAAATGTATGGGTCGCGATTGTCCATCAAATGAAAATCCACGGTGATATAGGCAGTTCCTGGGTCGAAATTCGATGGTGCGATACTTGTGATGATGCCCCAGGGAGGCAATCCCGAAATATTCTTCGTGACGTTTGTCCACGTGGATGTTCCGTCTTTCGTGTACCAGACCTGGCCATCGTTCGTCCCTGCCCAGATAAGCCCCTTCTCGATTTTTGAGGGAGCAATGGCAAAGACCACTTCACCATAAAATTGGCCCAGGTTGTCTCCGACGATTCCTCCGGATGAAACGATGCGGCTGGGATCTTGCGTCGAAAGGTCCGGGCTGGCGACCGACCAGCTTTGGCCGCCGTTGGTCGTTTTGAAAATCACCTGGCAGCCGTAGTACACGGTGTTGTGGTCGAATGGATCGACCGCGAGCGGTGGAGTCCAGTGGCATCTATATTTGATTTCGTTTGGCGCCGCGTCCAGCGTATGCAGGTAGGGACTTACTGAGCGCGCCTCTTTCGTACGTGCGTCCCAGCGGGTGACTTCATCCCCGTAGCAGGTGGCCCACACGATATTGGGATCTACCGGATCCGGAACAGTGAAGCCGGATTCGCAGCCTCCCATGTGGCGATCCCACGCAGCTTCCTGGGCTTCGCTAGGCAGGCTTGGTCCACGCATGTTTCCGTCGTCCTGCATGTTGCTGTAGAATTCGTACGGAATCTGGTTATCAACGTCTACGTGATACATCTGTCCGATCGGTAGATTTACGCGGTGAAAGCCGCGGCCATGCACGGTCGTGATATTCATTCCGCCGTCGTCTGTGATCACGAATCGATCGGCATTCGATGGATCGAACCAAATGTCGTGAGTGTCTCCGCCCCATCGCTCTTCTTGAAAATTCAGACCTCCGTCGAGCGATTGGAAAAAAGAACTGCTCGCCACCAAGACTTCATTGTCACTTCCAGGGGAGATCGCTAGCCGGATGTAGTAACCGGCGCGGCCAATAAGAGCTCGCTGATAATTCACGGCCTTCCAACGTGTGCCTCCGTCATCCGACCTCCATACAGAGCCCTGGTCCTTGGTCTGTATGAGCGCGTAGACGCGATTGGAGTTTGTTGGCGCTACTGCCACATCGATCTTGCCAAGCGGAGAATGCGGCAAGCCGTGCCCTTCGATGTGGGTCCACTTTGTTCCGCCATCGCGCGAAACATATAATCCGCTGCCCGGGCCCCCGCCAAATTCCGCCCAGGTATGCATTTCCACCTGCCACATCCCGGCAAAGAGCACTCGAGGGTTGTGCGGATCAAGGGTGAGGCCGGAGCACCCGACGTTCTCTCCGGCAAAGAGCACGCGCTCCCAGTGAAGTCCCCCGTCCATTGTGCGGTAGACGCCGCGCTCCTGCTGGGGCCCGGTGGTGCGTCCAAGCGCGCACACGAAAACGATGTCAGGATTAGAAGGGTGAACGACAATTCTGCCGATGCGGCCAGTCTCATCCAATCCCATGTGGGTCCACGTTTTCCCGGCGTCCGTGGACTTGTAAATTCCGTTGCCCATTACGTCACTGTCCCGAATGGCCCAGGCTTCGCCCGTTCCGGCCCACACCACGCTGGGGTCAGAGGACGCGACAGCAAGCGCGCCAATGGCAGCCACGGGTTCTTTATCAAAAATGGGGACCCAGCGGTTGCCACCGTCAACCGATTTCCAAACACCCCCGGAAGCCGCCCCCGCGTAGTATGTGCTCGGATCGCCCGGCACTCCGGCAACGGAAGCGACGCGGTTTCCCACGCGAGGCCCGACAAAGCGGAAGCGGAATTGCCCCTCCTCTTGAGAATCCGTCTGTTGCGCGCGCGTCGTGCAGCAGAAGGCCACTGTGAGCAGCACGGCAAGGCAATATTTTCCGCTTCGAGTTAACTTCACAAGCGCCTCCGACAAAAAGGATTTGGGAATTCGATGCTCCAGATCAGACTTGGGCGCGCCGAACGCGCAGAGTATACATGAACCTCCGCGCATTTAGCCTCAGTTCGCACGACTATTTATCCATAGGCAAGGCTGAGTGATGCCTTGCGTCCAGGCCAAATCATTCCGTTTGCGGTGCGGCGTGCGCCGAAGAACACGATGATTTTGTTCGATCCGTTGAAAGCCGCAACGCAACGCAGGAATGGCGCGTACTCAAGGGACACCCAAAATGAAAATTTCCAGCCCGGGACTCTTCCGTGCCGATTAATCTTCACTTGAGTGAGCCACATTTCAGAATCAAAGATTTGCTTGGAAGAGTTGCGGATGAAATGGTGCCGGCGGGGGGAATCGGAATATTCAAGCCCACTGAAAACGCGGAACTTATTGAAAAATCGAGACGCACAAAAATCAGAAAGCTCAGAAATAGCGCCCAAAGGGAACGTATCTGGAACACGGGCGTGTATTAGAATCGTGGGATAAACGTTGACATTAATAGATAATTCCGAAATATAGGGCCCGACGGCATAGCCCTTCCCACCCTGGCTACCCTGTCGGTGGGAGGTGCCAACGTGGCCGTATTCCATTGTGATATCTGCAAGCGCGAAACTCAGCACGTGCCGATCTATGTGGCACTCACAATTACCGGCTATTCTACTCCCTTGAGTAGAGACTCGGGGGAACATCGAACGGGTACGACTATGGCCTATGTTGGGCGCTTGCGCTTGGCGTGGATGATTGCGGCTGCGGCGGTTCTGCTGCTGGTCAGTGCGTTCGCATGGCCGCAGGCCAGGGGCGGGGACACGACGTTACATGTGACGACAAGGCTCGTCAACGTCAACGTAGTGGTCACGGATGCGCAGGGCAATCCGGTCAAAGACCTCACGAGAGAAGACTTCACCGTGCTCGACGACGGACAGGCCCAGAAAATCGCGTTCTTCTCCGCCGTTGATAACGAAATGACTTCACGGTCTGCGGTGCGTCCGAGTCCGGACACCTTCACGAATCGCCCGACCGACCACGGTGCCACGCCTAGCGTGACAGTTCTGCTCTTCGATACACTGAACTCGCGTTGGACGTCGCAGGGCTTCGGGCTTCACCGAATCCGCGAGTTTTTGCGGCATATAGAGCCGCAAGATCGCATCGGCATCTATGTACTGGGTGACGAACTTAAAGTGGTCCAGGACTTCGGCCTAGACTCATCCGACTTAGTCGAAGCCATGCGCAGGTATGACGAGGAGCAGTCCCACGATTTGGCCAAGCCGAGGGCGCGTTGGGAGGAGAGCACAGGAAACCCAATGCTCGATCGTTTTCTCTCCGGCAAGGACAACCGCTATCGGTTCGAAATGGACGGCAGGGGTATGACGTCGGCCTACAGGAGAGATAGGGTTGCCATTGCGGACCAGCTGACGACCGCGTCACTGGAAGCTATCGCCAGGCAACTCGCAAACGTTGAGGGTCGAAAAAGTCTCATCTGGGTCACGGATAGCATCGGAACAATGAGCTATTTCGACAGAGATGATCTGGACGAATACCTGCAGCGCTGGAGCGGGCAGAGCGGCCTCAAACTCCCTAGTGCCCCAACATGGGAAGAGGGCGCGGATGTCGAACGCATGATCCGGCTGATGAACGGTGCCGGCATCGCTGTTTACACTGTCAATGCCAGCGGGTTGCAGGCAGCCGACCTCGATTTCCGCAACACTTCACCGTTGACCGGCATTACGACGAGCACAGACCCTGTGGATAATTTGCTTGCCAGGATGCCCGAGCCGAACCCAGCCTTGCTTGAGCTTGCCAGCCGCACGGGCGGCCGCGCGTTCTTCAACCGAAATGACCTGGAAACCGGCATCCGACGGGCGGAAGACGATTCGCGTTTTAGCTACATGCTTAACTATTACCCAGACCATAACACCTGGAAAGGTGAGTGGCGGAAGATTCAAATAAGAGTGAGCAGGCCCGGTGCGACTGTGTTAGCGCGCGGTGGCTACTTTGCCCTGCCCGGTCCGCGCCCGATTCCACCAAAAAACCGTTTTGAATTTTTGAGTCAGATTGCAGCCAGCCCCCTGGAGTCCGCGCAGCTTCCGCTGAGCGTCCACATTGCGACCCTGTCAAACGAGAAGACTACCCACATTGAAGCAAACGTTCACCTGGAGGCGCAACGGTTGCTCACCCAACAAGACAATGGCCGCTGGACCGGCAGGTTTGAAGTGGTCTTCCTACAGCTCAGCGACAAGAGCAAAGTTCTTGATGTTACACAGAAAGCGGTCGAGGCTGACCTGGACGCGCAGGAGTATGGGACGGTATCTCAGAAAGGATGGGATCTATCAGCGGTGCTGAATTTCATGCATGGCGCAGCAGAGCTATGCGTGATTTTGCACGACAAATCCTCCGACGCCGTCGGCTCCGTGAACGTTCCGCTCGCGCGCTATTCTGCGCTCTTGGCTGGCCGCTCATCTAATCGGTAGCTGGTTTAAGAATAGGAGCGGCTGGTGCCAAGGGTCTTGTTAATACAGGGACAGACTGATCGGGGCGGAGGAATTAGCTTGACGTGTAGTTGGTCTTCTTGCTCCTTTTGTACAACGTTTGATTTTTCGGGCCCAGGGGGAGATACGCAGCAATGAAACGGGGAATACTGGTGCCGGCGGGGGGAATCGAACCCACGGCCTAGGGATTATGAGACCCTCGCTCTTCCACTGAGCTACGCCGGCACAAAGACAATTCTCAATGCTACGGACTCGGTCGCAAATGTGTCAAGCATTCCTGCTAAGCAGCGAGCTGAGAGCACTCTTGAATGATTGCGGCGGCCGTATTAGGTATCGCCATTTAGGAATGAACCGTTTGCCATGCTCAAACGCCCACCCTCGAGTCCTATGGCCTTTGGTACTACTGTACCCTTGACCCTAGAGGTCCCAAAACCTATCCTGCCCACGTTGTGGAGTGACGGTCCCGTCTCACCTGGCGAAAGCTTGGCGAAGGGGCGGGCCGGGTAGGTGTGTACCAATACGGAACAGGTCCCTATTGCGAGCTACTTGACATCCCTGTAGTTAGGGATAGAGTGTCTCCGGGTGTTTTCCATCCCCGGAGGCAAAATGTCTAGGAAACTCGCGGTTGTTTTGCTCGTGATGGTTGTTTTGGTCGGAGCAATGGGCCTGAAAACGTTGGTGACGGCGCACGCAGACGGCTCGGTTATGATCGCCGCCGGATCGGCTCCAGCGCCGCCAACACCGTGGAAGGCAGGAAGTGCACCGGCACCGCCAACGCCGTGGAAAGCGGGAAGCGCGCCGGCACCACCAACGCCCTGGTGAAGACCTTCGGTATCCGCAAATGTTGATAGATTAAGAGACTTTTGCGGGACGAGGATCAGGGGCGTAGATAGGCAGGAACGTGCCTGGTCCATTTGCATTAGTAGTTTGGCTGTTAGGCCTCCTTTGCGAGGCAGCAGTACTGGTGTGTGCATTTAAGAAGCAAGCCTTCCGCCGCTATTTCCTTCTAAATCTATATGTTGCTGGACTAATCGTCTCGGAAATTGGCCGGTACGTAATCCTGGCTGAGCATGGATATTCGTCCTTGCAGTACAGATACTTTTATTACTATTCGGATGCGGTCCTTACGATCTTTTTGTACTTCGCTCTGAGTACACTGTATTCACACGTCTTTAGCGAAATGAAAGCTGAGAAGTACGTTCAGTTCGGCACGATCTTATTGCTTGCTGGAACTGCTTTGTTCAGCTATAGCGTTGTGTCTCAGGCGTCCGCAATGCTGGTCACCAAGTTCGTAGTGCAGCTTTCCCAAAACTTGTATTTCGTCGGGCTGGTGCTGACCTACGTACTGTGGGCGGCGATCCTAAAGCTCCGTGAAACCCGCACTCGCTTGATACAGATTGTTCTGTCCCTTGGCGTTTACTTCAGCCTGCTCGCAGCCAGCTATGCGATTAGAAGTGTGTATCCGCCGCTGAGCGCATACTCTATCCCACTCGTTCAGGTCTTTTCGACATTCTTGCCGCTTGCGTGGGCTTACGCATTTTGGCGACTGCCTGAAGAAGCCCGGCTGGCACCTTCTCGGCTGGCGGTGATCCCACGATGATGGCCTCAATTATTCTCGTCTGCTCCATCGTTTTCCTGTTGCAGTTCTTTGTGTCGTATTGCCGCTCGCTGATCGCGGCCTCGATCAAGCATCCGCTTTCCGCGGAAGTACAGGACGTAACGGGAATCCGTAACGCGGCAGCCGGCGATGATTTCACGCGTGTTGTTCAACTCCTGCACCTCTGTCCGGACCGTCCGGAGGATCGCAACGGCATCCAAGCGATCGGGGCCTACTTCAACCTATTGGGCTTTGTACGAGCCACGATCGCCCGGATTGCGCCTTCCCTGAAGGCATGGACCGAAAGGGAGCGCGGACAATGTACTTACTTCGCCGCGGTGACTCTCGAAAAGCGCATCGCCTTCAGCAGAGACATGTTCGCCCAACAGCTGGAATCATAGCTGTCAGCTGCTTTCCCGCGTTTAAACCGCATAGCATCCCCTGCCTTATTCGCCACATGTATCTCGCATTCTTCGCTTGACTTTGCGAATCCCGTGATAGTCTGAACACTGTTCTCTCCTCACCGGAGTGGACGCGTCCGCAGCGCAAAAACAACCGGTGACAAAAACATGTCTGCAGTGCGGCGCGGTACTGCCATCGAGCGTACGCGTCTGTAACTTTTGTGATTCCTCCCTTGGGGCAGAGTTCCATTCCCCATCGGAAAATCTTTCTCAGAACACCGTGGAAAAATCCGGCATCAAGGCTGCCCGGGGTGACGTACAGTCCGCCGTTCACGGGGCGGACCCTGCCTGGCGCGGCGAACTCGCTGAGCGCCTTCAAAACTATCGCGTCCGCCGGAGGAAGGTGGCTCCAAATCTTGCCCAGTCAAGACTCCCCTTTGAAGAGCCAATGACTGAACCACCGGTCAGCACTTCCGTGGTTGTTGCTGAGGCTCCTCCCATAGCGGAAGAAGACTTCGCGTTTACGATCGCGATCGGCCGCAATGCCGCGACGCGCGAAGAATCACAGATGGTCATCGATGTGTCTTTGCCTCCAGAGCCAGCCAATGGCAGCCAATATTTGCCTCCCGCGGATGCGCGCTCAGAACAACCTGGCCTGTATTCCGCCGCCTCGATCGAGGAACGCCGAATCGCCGGTCTGATTGACGCCGGCTGTCTGCTCTTCGCCTATGGCGGGTTCCTTACGCTCTTTGGCTCCCTGGGTGGACAATTCACGTTCAGCAAGCTGAGCGCGGCGATTTGTGTCGCGACGTTTGTGATTGTTTACCTGCAATACTTCGCGCTGTTCACCGTGTTTGGCGGCACGACGCCGGGGATGATGCTGCGGGGACTGCAGGTGGTCAGCTTCTCGGGAGAATCTCCGACGCCGCGGCAGATGCTTTGGCGCAGCATGGGTTACATGCTTTCCGCGGGGACTTTCTTTATGGGTTTTGTTTGGGCTATGTGGGACGAAGATGCCCTGACGTGGCATGACCGTTTGTCAAACACTTATCTTTCTCCGGCACCAACATTCGCCGACTTGGATGTTACGCACGCGGCCCATTCACGCTGACCTTTTTGAGCGTGACCAGTTCCGTCTTGATGGAGCAATTTAGCCGCGGCAAGAGCGGGCAAGCCGGACTATTGCCCTCAGGCTTAGTTCCACATCTTCTTCCGTCGTCGCCCAGGAAGAGACACTGACTCTCATCGCGGACTTGCCTTGCCACGTCGTTCCCCCGCACCAGCAAGTGCCGTCTTCTTGCACGGCACGAATTACTTTATGCGTGGCTTCGGCGCTGCCGAATGAGACGAGTACCTGGTTGATGACAACGTCGTTCAGAACTTCAAAGCCGGCCTCGCTAAAGCCCTTTGCGAACCTTTGCGCATGAGAGCAAGTTTGTTCAATCAAAGAACGAAGGCCTTCACGGCCCAACGATTTCAGGGCGGCCCACAATTCCACTCCACGAGCCCTGCGTGAAGCCTCTGGCGTGTGATACATCGGTTCGCGAAGCACGCCTGACTGCAGATAAGCCGCCGTCATAGTCATCGCGGCACGCAAAGCCAAACCTTCTCTCACGAGAACAATTCCACTGTCATACCCGACGTTGGGCCATTTGTGCGCATCGGTTGCCCACGAGTCCGCCTGCTCAAATCCTTCGGTCAGGTGACGATACTTCGGAGAGACAGCGGCCCACAGACCGAACGCTCCATCAACATGCACCCAAGCCCCCTGCTCGTGTGCCCGGGCACAAATTTCCGAGGCGGGATCAAATGCCCCGGTGTTCACATTGCCCGCCTGGATACAAAGGATTGTGCGTTCACCGAATCCTGGCAGCTTGTCGGCGCGCATTCGTCCTTGGCCATCGACTTCCACGCGGGTCAGCCGATTTTTCCCAAAGCCCGCAAGAGCGAGCGCCTTCAGAAGCGAAGCATGCACTTCGTCACCGACCACGACGTCAATGGGCGGAGCACCAAACATTCCGTCTTCCTCAACATTCCAGCCAGCGCGCGCAAGCAGCGAATGACGTGCTGCGGCCAGCGCAGTGAAGTTCGCCATGGTGGCACAGGTCACCAGCCCGCCGTCGCAATTCGGAGGCAGCCCCATCGCTTCACAGACCCAGCCAAGCGCGACATCCTCCAATTCCGCGGCGACGGGAGACATGACTCGCAAAGCCGCATTCTGATCCCATGCGCCCGCTAACCAGTTGGCCGCGAGGGATGCGGGCAAAGCTCCGCCAGTGACGAAACCGAAGTAGCGGCCGCCCGTTGTTGCAACTGTGGACGGAGAGCCGATTTCATCCAAGGTGGTCAAGACTCGCATTGGATCGGTCGGGGAGTTGGGGAATTGTTCGCGAAATTGCGCCAGATTGAGGACGTCCCTCCCGGCCGGTATCACCCGGCGTTCCATGATGTTCGCGACGTACTTTCGGGCGCGCGCTGCTGCTTCCTGCAAGAGCCCATCTTTGTTGGAGATTTCCGTGCGGCCAGTTTGCATAAGAATGTCCACCTTTCGGTTCAGGCGTGCTAACTCGACCTAGCACGCCAAGCAATTTGAGGCTGTGCTCTGTTGACAAGACTAAACGGGAATTATGGGAAGGATAGAGCCGAATTGTCTGCTACTTCTTGATGACCGCTTCATCGGAAGCGATCTTTCCATCACGGATGAAGATAATTCGGTGCGCATGCTGAGCGATGTCGTTCTCATGAGTGACAAGAATGATCGTGTTACCCTGCCGGTAGAGATTCTCAAAAAGCGCCATGATCTCTTCGCCGGTTTTCGAATCGAGGTTGCCGGTCGGCTCGTCCGCCAGGACAATCGAAGGTGAATTTACGAGAGCTCTAGCGATAGCCACGCGCTGACGTTGGCCGCCGGAAAGCTCGTTCGGCTTGTGCATCATCCGTTCCACAAGATCCACGCGTTCCAGGGCCTTCCTGGCCTTTTCGATCCGCTCCTCCGCCGGGGTACCGTTATAGATCAGGGGAAGCTCTACGTTATGGAGCGCAGTGGCGCGAGGCAGCAAGTTAAATGTTTGAAAGACGAAACCAATTTCTTTATTCCGGATATAGGCAAGCTCGTCGTCATCCAAATCGCTGACAAGGCGGCCGGCGAGCCAGTATTTTCCCGCGCTGGGTGAATCCAAGCAGCCGATCAGGTTCATCAACGTGGACTTTCCTGAACCGGAAGGTCCCATGATGGCCACGTATTCGCCCTTGCGAATTTCCACGTCCACGCCACTGAGCGCGTGAACCTTCTCCGAGCCCATCTCATAGACTTTGGTGAGGGCTTCGGTTTTGATCACGACACCGGAGCTTACCAAGTCCTCGCGATACGAATCAGTTGCAGGAGTCTCCACGGGCATTAAAATGTCCTCGTAAGTGCTAGGGGTTCAGAGTCTAGCTCTGCTGGTCGTCCATCTTTTTGGGCGCGGAGTTGTCCACCTTGACGATAGCCTCGGGCTTCAGCGTTCGCAAAGCCTTGTAACTCCCGACGACAATTTCGTCGCCGACCTGCAGACCTTTGGTGACTTCGATGTTGGTGATTCCGGTGATCCCAGTCTCGACCGGACGGAAGAAAGCTTTCTTTCCATTTACGACGAAGACGCCCTGGACTTCATCTTTATTAGGATCGCCGGGAGCCGGCGGGGGAGGGGCGGCCAGCGTAACATCCGAACTGCCCTGGCCCTTTGCTTTCTTAGCGGCATCCTCGAGATCCTTCCGAGTGCGCACTGCTAGAGCCTGAATCGGAATGGCAATGACATTCTTCTTTTCGGCGGTTTTGATCTTGGCGGTAGTCGAAAGCCCCGGCCGCAAATTGTCAGGCGGGTTATCAAGCCTCACCACTACTTTAAAGTCTTTGGCTTCCTGATTGCCGGTTGTGGATTGTGTGGTGGCCAGACCGGTGCTGCGGAGAGTTGCCTGTGAGCCAATTTCGGTGACCTTGCCTGTGAACACTTTACCTGGAACGGCGTCTATGGTCACATCGGCTTCCTGGCCCAGCCTGACGTTTATGATGTCGGTCTCGTCGACTTTCACTTCCGCCGTTACCACAGACATGTCCGAGAGAGTCATCAAGAAACTCCCATTGGAATTCTGGATACCGGGCACGACATAGTCGCCTACGCGCTCGGGCAAGTAGCTGACGATCCCATTGATGGGCGACGTGTACGTAGTCTTGGATAAGACGTCCTTTGTGCGCACTAGCATGGCTTTGTTCTGATTCACCTGCGAACGGGTCTGATCCAGCTGCGCCTTAAGCGACACTACTCGTTCGCGGGATGATTCCACCGACGCGACTGCGCCATCATAAGTCGTCTTCCGCTGATCGAAATCCTGCTTCGCGATCAATCCGTCTTTGAAGAGCCCCTGCCCCCGCTCCCAATCGAGCTTCGCCTTTTCCATATTTGCCTGTTGGGAAACCAAGTCCGCTTGCGCCGCTCTGTAACTCGCGTCAGCTGCTTGCACGCCGTCTTCGGCGGAGTGGATGGCAGCCGCCTGGGCGTCTACGTCCGCGCTTGCCTGCACATTCTCCTGTTGCAAGAGCCTGTCGCCCTTTTTGATATGGTCGCCTTCTTTTACCAGGATGGCTGTGATTCTGCCGAAGCCTTGCGCTGTTACGTTAGTATATGTGGTGGGCTTGATCTCCCCAGAAGCGGTTACAAGGGATACCAGGTCGTCCTGTTTCGCAACTTTCGCCGTCTGAACGGCGACCACGCCCTTGTTAGCCTGGTTGACGCTGAACACCACAATTCCAATCAGCACCGCTGCCGCAACAACACCGATTAATGCCTTTTTCCACGTCTTCATTTGATTCCTCTTTGATTCACCCTGGAACGGCGGCTCCGCGGTTCCCGAGATATGGCCCGCCCGGCAGGGACACTATTCCGCTTCTCTCTAGCCTGCCCTCTACTTTACATACGCCCGTGTGGGTCGAAATGTTTCGCCTGAGGAGGCTCCAGGTACGAGGTTTGCCTTCCCGAGGGGTCGCTATGGGCTCGGCTTG
>Ga0335085_10003213_pt1 | contig 28749 bp, 32 predicted proteins | sample Lox_Sample_45_FD_206712 | JGI IMG/M metagenome (GOLD analysis project Ga0335085, IMG submission 206712) | Soil microbial communities from Loxahatchee National Wildlife Refuge, Florida, United States - Lox_Sample_4.5 | ecosystem: Environmental > Terrestrial > Soil > Wetlands | place: USA... | reverse complement strand
AGGACGGTCCTCCTCCTGCACGGGAAGAATTTCTTCGGCGCCTACTGGAAGGATACCATCAAGGCCCTCTCGGAAAGCGGCTACCGGGTGGTCGTGCCGGACCAGATCGGCTTCGGCAAGTCCTCGAAGCCCAACATCCACTACAGCTTCCACCTCCTGGCCGCCACCACGAAGAAGCTCCTCGACTGGCTGGGGATTGACAAGGTCGTGGTGGTCGGCCACTCCATGGGAGGGATGCTGGCGACCCGGTTCGCCCTCATGTACCCCCAGGCGGTCACACACCTCGTGCTGGAGGACCCGATCGGCCTCGAGGACTACCGTACCATCGTGCCGTACGCCACGGTGGAGGAGCTCTACAAAAACGAGCTGGGTGCCACCGAGGAGAGCATCCGCAAGTACCACACGGGGTACTACGTGCAGTGGCGGCCGGAGTACGACGAGTATGTGAAGGTGGCGGCCCGCTGGAAACTGAGCGCCGAGTATCCCCGCCTGGCCATGTCCTCCGCCCTCACCTACGAGATGATCTACGAACAGCCGGTCTGCCACGAATTCGCCAACGTGAAGGCGAAGACCCTCCTGGTGATCGGCCAGGCCGACAGGACGGTGGTCGGCAAGGCGCGGGTGAAGAAGGAACTCATTTCCTCCGCCGGACAATACCCGGCGCTGGGGAGGAAGACGGCGCGGCTCATCCCCGGCGCAAAGCTAATCGAGGTGCCGAATGCGGGGCACATCCCCCATTTCGAGGCGAGGGAGCTCTTCATCGGCGAGCTATTGTCGTTCATCCGCTAGGAGAGGTGGCCATGGCTGACGGGAAGCCCGTGTGCGGCGGGGAAGGTGAGGTCGACGCCTGCCGCCCCTGTGGGGAGGGGTGGACGCCCAGCTACTGGTGCGATACCTGCGAACGGGAGGTGGGGGAGAAGCGTTGCCCGCTCTGCGGGCTCAAGGCACGGAGGATGCGGGGAAGTGGGGAAGGGGGCTGATGTACGGCCCAGTGCCGAACTCCCCGGTTCTCCGGTTTCGAGTACACAATAGGTCACGTCTCGGCTTGCGGCTTTTGTGTCGAGAGGCGGACCCGTCCCCTGTGGCTGTTGCGCAGGAGCGGGTGTGACGCAACCAGCCGCAGCCGGCCACGAAACCGCCTGTTCCCTGGCGCGGCAGACGGTCTCCGCGTAGCTGCACTCTCAGTCGTAAGGCATAACGATCACCAAACAAAGGAGGCAACCATGAAGAGGTATGGCGCAGAATTCTTCGGGACATTCTGGCTGGTTCTTGGCGGATGCGGCAGTGCGGTCCTGTCGGCCGCATTTCCCAACGTGGGCATCGGACTGCTTGGCGTTGCATGTGCCTTTGGCTTAACCGTCCTGACGATGGCCTTCGCGATAGGGCACATATCTGGATGTCACCTCAATCCGGCAGTTTCCATCGGTCTCTGGGCCGGCGGCCGTTTTCCGGCAAAAGACCTGTTGCCCTACATCGTTGCCCAGGTCCTGGGTGCGATTGTGGCCGGAGGGGTTTTGTATCTTATCGCCAGCGGCAAGACGGGCTTCGATCTGGCCGCCGGTTTTGCCTCAAACGGATACGGCGCCCATTCGCCGGGCGGTTATGGCATATCGGCGGCCATCGTTACTGAAGTCGTCATGACCATGATGTTCCTTCTGGTGATTCTCGGGGCTACCGACAAGCGGGCCCCGCAAGGGTTCGCCCCTGTTGCGATCGGCTTATGCCTCACTCTCATTCACCTGATCAGTATTCCCGTCACGAACACCTCGGTCAACCCTGCCCGCAGCACGGGAGTTGCTGTATTTGTCGGCGACTGGGCGATTGCACAGCTGTGGCTTTTTTGGGTTGCCCCGATTGTTGGCGGGATTCTGGGAGCGGCAGTCTATCGTTTCATCGGTGGCGAGCAGAGCTGAGACGGTACCTGACGCCCACGCGCATCGAGGTGGCCGGCGGGGAAGAAAGGGGACAGGCTACTTTCTGAGGACGGGACTGGAAAGGTAGCCTGTCCCTGTATTATTTGCTGAACTTGTGAACTGCTTTCACCCTCTAGACGGGGAAGCAATACTCGGATGGGTCACCCATGACGAGTTCGTTATGCAGTCCGGTGAGTTCCTCGCGCAGTTGAGTCGCCATGGCAAGCGCCGCCAGGATCAGCCCGTTTGTGTGGTAGTCCGGATTCTCTTGAAAGGCGAGCTTCAAAGATTCAATGGTTACGTTCGCCATTTCGACCACTCTGTTGGCTCTCTTCATTTTTCCTCCTGTGTCATTTTCCAGCTCTTGTTGTGGACAGTTGGAAGTCTAGCAGAGTTGTGTTGCGGATACGTGTATACACGGTAGCAATTGTGATACTTTTCACTGTGGGATTACTGTTGCAATCAGTGTGATGTGTCAAAACGGGGCAGGGCAGGGTCCGGGGATAGAAAAGTGGCTGCTTTCTGAGGGCGGGATTGGAAAAGTAGCCTGTCCCGTATCCTCTCACTACATTGAGAGCAGAAAATGGTCACGGCAATTTTTTGCTTTTGACCAAAATTAAATATCGTTATACATTCTTGATCACAGGTAATCGGCGGGTTGTTGAGCGGAATAACCGCACAACACGCCAAGTGGAATATTTATTCCGGGAACTATTTATTCGATTCAACGGGTTATGTGACTAAAGGAGATGCAATGAACATAAGTAGGCTTGATCATTTGGTGCTAACGGTAAAGGATATTGAAATTACGGTGCAATTCTATGTTTCTGTTCTCGGAATGGAAAAGGAAGAATTTGGTGCGGGGAGATTTGCTCTTAAATACGGAAATCAGAAAATCAATTTGCATCAGGTAGGCAAAGAATTTGTGCCTAAAGCAGACAAACCGACGGCTGGTTCAGCTGATTTATGCTTTATTACAGAAGTCCCTCTTGATGAGGCAATGAACCATGTTCGGAGCAGAGGAGTTGAAATAATAGAAGGTCCTGTTGCGAGAACTGGCGCAATAGGGCCAATCAATTCATTTTACTTCAGAGATCCGGATAAGAATCTCATCGAAGTCTCAAACTATTAGTGCCACATAGGGCAAGATAGGTGTCAGAGCTACCTCTTGGCAAAATGATTATGTGGATGTGTAGCCCTGACACCGTTATGTCCCTCCGGCAGTAAATTGGAAAAGCATATACATATAAATAGGTCGAAGAAGTTAGCAACATAGTGAAATCAAGGCAGGAGAAGTGCCCTGCCCCGGTCCGCTGGTCCGGCCTGCTCCCTGTTCAAGGGAAAAATGACAACGAAAACCGCAAACCTGCCCTCCTGCGCGCTTCACGCGGTGATCCCGTCCAGCCGCCGCAGACCCTCCTCCTGGGCGATCGCCACCGCCTCGTTGAACTCCTGCACGGTGACCCGCCGGTCCAGGGGAGGATGCACCGCCGCCTTGAAACAGGGGCGGTATTGGTCCATGATGTTGACGTAGGTGTCGGGCGATAGCTCGCGGGCGATGAAGCCCATGACCCGGCGGGTGCCGGCGAGCCCCCCGGGGAGGACCAAGTGCCGGACGATGAGCCCCCGCACGGCTATTCCCCGTTCGTCGAGCACGAGGTCGCCCACCTGCCGGTGCATCTCCCGCACGGCCTCCTTCGCCGTCTCTACGTAACGGGGCGCTCCGGAGAGCCGCTGCGCCGTTTCGCTGTCGCCGTACTTGAAATCGGGCATGTAGATATCGAAGATGCCGTCCAGAAGCCGCAGGGTCGCTGGTTCCTCGTAGCCGCCGCAGTTGTAGACCAGGGGGATGTCCATTCCCCGCTCCACGGCGTAGGGGAGCGCCGCCAGTATCTGCGCCACCTGGTGGGTCGGGGTGACGAAATTGATATTGTGGCACCCCTGCCGCCAGAGGGAGACCATCATCTCCCCCAGCCGCGCCACCGTCACCTCTTCCCCCTCGCCGAGGTGGCTGATGTCGTAGTTCTGGCAGAACACGCAGCGCAGGTTGCACCACGTGAGGAAGATGGTGCCGCTGCCGTGGCGGCCTACCAGCGGGCGCTCCTCGCCGAAGTGGGGGCCGAAGCTGGAAACCACCGGGAGTTCCCCCACCCGGCATACACCTTTCTTCCCCTCCAGTCGATTGACGCGGCACTGCCAGGGGCAGAGGGTGCAGTCCCGCAGGGTCTCCCGGGCGGCAGAGATGCGCCGGGCCAGTTCCCCCGTTTCGTGGAGGCGGAGATACGATGGCTGGAATGTCCGCACAGTGGCCGCTCCCGCAAAGGTTCGAATGACGTCGAGGCCCTGCCGGCCGGCAAAGCCGGAACAATCCCGTTCAACAAAAAAAGCCGTTCCCTCACGGGGGACGGCAGTGCCTGCCCGGTGACTGCCCCTCGGTGCCGGGAAGAAGCGGCCAATCTCTCGGCCATGGCGACATCCTTACCGGTCATCCTGCGTTCCTCTGTTACCGGCAAGCCTGTTTCTGCACCTCGGCGAGGTAGGTGGAGGGGGGAATCGGAGTGAGCTGGTCGGTCGGTCGGTAACGGTTGACGATTTCGTCGTCCCTGTCGTAGATGGCGATGTCCGTGAAGCGGTAGAGCCCGTTGCGGCAATCGATCTCGACGGTGTCGAGGGAATAGGCCACGACGGCCTTTTCCCGACGGGTCACCGGCTTGCCGCTGCAGTCGGTCACGGTGCCGCTGCCGGAACCGCTCCCCATCTCCGGTGCTTCTTTGAATACCCGCTTGAGCTGCACGCTCCTCATCCCCGAGGGATCAGGGGGAGACGGCCCGCGCCGGACGAGGTAGACGACGCGGCCGTCTTCCCTCACGACTTCCCACGCCCCTTTCCCCTGCGCCGCTGCGCCGCTCGCCGCGACAGCTCCGATCACGGCCGCCGCCACAGCGTATTTCGTCAATGCCATGGGTCGCTCCCCTTTCCGGGGTACGGCCGCGTCAGTGTTTACCCGGCTCCAGTTTGACGCCGCGCCGCTCCCAGGTGATGTAGGCCTCGAGGGCGTACATCTTCGGGTCGTCCGCGGCCAGCGGCTTCCCCTGCTGGGGATTCTGGATGCACCAGTTGATCATGTCCCGCAGCCCCACCACCTTGCCGATCTGCTTCTGGAACTTGGGGTAGGTCTCGGGATGGGTGTTGGAGGCATGGGGGTGGCACATGTCGCAGGAGACGGTATTGCCGCCAATCTCGCCGCTGTGGAACCATTTTTCCCCTTCCTTCACCGCGGACATGTAGGCGTCGCTCCATTTCTTCAGGTCATCCTTGGTGAATTCGTCGGCCCGGGCCGGCAGAGTCAGACAGAGCGCCAGTATAGCCGCAACGACGAACCATTCGCGAGATCTCCGCATGGTATCCTCCTTGTGTTCGATTCAGTAGTGCGTCTGGGGAGGGATGCGGTCCTGCGGAGCCTGATACCTGGTGTCCGCCGGTTTCCCCATGCCGGTATCCTTTGCCACGGTCCGCGAGGAGTTCTCCCACAATGCCACATGGTAGGCAAAGCCCTTTCCGCCGGCCTCATCGATATGTCCCCACCCGGTCCCGTCCCGCTCCTTGAAGGGGTCGGCCCTGTTCATGAACACGGTGATGTCGGGCACCTTGTTGGGGATCTGGGAGTAGCTGACCGGATAGGGCCACGGCCAGGCCGTGGACATGAAGGCGTTGAAGGAGATGGTACCGATCTGGTTGTAGAGCACCTGGTGCACGTGGCCGTGGAATACGGTGACGTTCTTGAACGGTTTCAGCACCGCCTGGACCCTCTCGGCATCGTCGGTCCAGAAGTTCCACGGCTTGAAGATCTTGTAGAGGGGGGAGTGGGAGAGGACCACCAGCGGGGTGTCCTTCTTCAGCTTCGCCAGGTCCCCCTTCAGCCAGGCAATCTGCTCGTCCTTCACCATGAACGGCGACCCGTTCGGGTTGTCGAGCCTGGCCATCTGGCGCATCCGTTCCTCGGGCGTCGGCCAGCGCGTGTTGGTCCAGGAGTCATCGGTGAGGATGCTGTTCAGGACCACGAAGTGGACCCCCTTGTGGTCGAAGCTGTAGGTGAGGGGACTTACCTTCTCCTGCCAGTATTTTCCCAGGTCGAGGTAGTAGTCGTGCTCGCCGATCACCCATTTCACCGGCAGGGTCAGATCCTTCATGATCTCCAGGCCGTGGTCGATCTCCTCTTTCTTGCCGAGCTGGGCCAGGTCACCGCCGAACACCACGAAATCCGGTTTCGGGTCCATGAAATTGACCTCGAAGACCGCCTTCCGCAGCCCCTTGTCGAAGTTCTGCACGAACTCCGTCCCCTTGATGTGGGTAAGGTGTGCATCGGAGATGTAGGCGAATGTGAACTTCTCGCCGGGACCCTTCCCCCAGGCGATTTCCACCAGCCCCATGGGGAGGGCGGCGGCAGCGGTGAGCAGACCGGTCTGCTTCAGGAACGTCCGTCGATCGATACCGTTACGCATAGCTCACTCCTTTTTCGGGGATGTGACAACCGACGCGAACTGGGGACTGGTCAGGGCCTTCATGAATTCCACCAGGTCGGACTTTTCCTGTTCCGTGAGTTTCAGCGGCCGGATGCCGCTATCGAGAAACGGGTTCGCCTCGCCACCCCTGTCGTAGAGGTCCACCACCTCTTCCAGGGTCTTCAGGCTCCCGTCGTGCATGTAGGGACCGGTGACGGCGATGTTGCGCAGGGTGGGGGTCTTGAAGGCGCCGATGTCCGCAGGGTTGAGGGTGACGACGAAACGCCCCAGTTCGGAGGCATCCCGGTCGGTCAGCACGCTCTTGTCGATGTCCTTGCCCGTCTGTTTCGCCTTTCTGAAGGCGGCGGCGATCTGCATGACCCGGTCGCCGATCGTCTTGAATCCCACCCCCACGTTGTGGAACTTGTTGTCGATGAAGGTGGCGCTGGTCTGGCCGATGTTGTGGCAATCCTGGCAGCGCCCCTTCACCCGGTAGATTTCCAGTCCGCGGATCGCCGCCGCCGATATGGCGCCCTTGTCGCCGCCGTACAGGTAGCGGTCCAGCGGGGAGTCGCCGGCGGCGATCGTCCGCTCGAAGCTGGCGATCGCCTTCACCACGTGGTCGATGGTGATGGCCGAGACCTCGACGCCGAAGACCTTTTTGAACTCGGCGGGGTACGTGGCGTCGCCTCGGATGACGGCAAGAATCGGCTCATGGTTCTTCAGGCCGTGTTCGATGGGGTTGATGAAGGGGTCCTTGGCCTGCTCCTCCAGGGAGGGGCGGCGGCCATCCCAGAACTGGGACTGGTAGTAGGCGGCATCGATGACGGTCGGGGAATTCCGGGTTCCCTTCTGCTTTCCGATCCCTTCCGCCACCGGCAGCATGTCGGTGAAGGCCTTGGCGGGATCGTGGCAATGGGAGCAGCTCACCGTGCCGTCGGCGCTGAAACGCTTGTCTTCGAAGAGGCGCTTGCCAAGGGCGATCTTTTCGGGGGTCTGGGGATTGTCGGCGGGGATGGAGAGCGGCGGCAGACCGAGAGGCGGCTCTGCGGCCGATAGCGGGATGCTCCAGGCAACGGTCAGGGCCAGGGCGGCGAGGATAGACCTGTTCACGGGATAACCTCCTTGCGGCTGGTGCCGGCAGCGGCGGAAAAGCCGGACATTCCCCTCCGGGAAGGGCTGCTTCCGGGTATCACGGGAGTGGCATATTCGTCAGACCGGATGTGTATTTCCTAAGAAATTGTACTGAATGGGAGCGGCATGTCAACGGGGCGAACCGGGTTTTCCCGCGTGCCGGTTTCGTCGGGAAGTTAGGGGGTAGTTGATCCTGCCGGCCGCGGCGGTATGCTGCCTTTCCCGATCCGGCGGGGATGGTGCGGGTCGGGCCGTTCTCCTGCGAACGACCTCTCATCTACTACCGGTCGTCGGGGAGAGAGGGGTGTTCGGTTGCGGTTTCCATCCCCACTGCGACTTCGGGGATGATTCCCATGCGGACGTAGATGGGGCGTACCGTTTCCCTGATGGCCGGGAGATAGCGGGCAAACAGTGCCGCCCCGGCCAGGCATGAGGCTGCGCCGACGAGGAGGGCCTGCCGGGCGCCGATGCTCTCCGCCATCACCCCGGCGCCGAAGCTTCCGAAGGGGGTCATGCCGATGAATGCCACGGTGAAGAAACTCATCACCCGGCCGCGCTTGTCGTCTTCCAGGATGGTCTGCAGGATGGTGTTGCTGGAGGCGACCAGGGTCATCCCCCCGAAACCGGCCACTGCCAGGGCGGCGAGGGAGAAGAGGACGTTGCGGGAGATGGCGAACAGGGCGATGCCCGCGGCGAAGAGGCAGGTAGCCCGCACGATCATCCTGCCGAGCCCCAGGACGCTCTTGCGGGAAGCGAGGAAGAGGGTGCCGGCGAGGGCGCCGCACCCCGCCGCGGTCATGAGAAACCCGAAGGTGTGGGCGTCGCCATGGAGGACCTCCTTGGCAAAGACCGGTACCAGGACGGAGTAGGGCATCCCCATCAGGCTAACGAGGGCGATCAGCAGCAGAATGCTCCTGATGGGGCCGAACTCGAAGGCGTAGGTGAACCCTTCGTGAAGCTCCCGGAGGATGCGGCGCCGGCGCACTTCATGGCCGGACCGAGGCGCGATGCGCATGGCGGCAAGCGCCACGATGACCGCCAGGTAGCTGACACTGTTCAGGACAAAGCAGGGCCCTTCTCCCACCGAGGCCACCAGCGCCCCGGCGATGGTGGGGCCGATGAGCCGGGCGCCGTTCACCATGGACGAATTGAGGGCAATGGCGTTGCCCAGGTCCTCCCGGTCGGCGACCATCTCCACCACGAACGATTGGCGGATCGGGATGTCGAAGGCGTTGACCACGCCGAGGAAGAGGCTGAGGATGAGGATCTGCCAGACCTGAATCACCCCGGTGAGGACGGCGGCCGCCAGTATCGCCGCCTGGAGCATGGCGCACGTCTGGGTTGCCAGGAGGAGGCGTCGCCGGTTCCCGCGATCGGCCAGGACGCCGGCCACCGGCGCCAGGAGGAGGGTCGGTATCTGGCTGGTGAATCCGACAACCCCCAGCAGGAACGCGGAGCCGGTCAGCCGGTACACCAGCCAGCTCATGGCGACCTGCTGCATCCACGTCCCCACCAGTGAAACGCTCTGGCCGGCCACGAAGAGCCGGTAGTTCCGCGAGCGCAGTGCCCGTCCAAAAGTCCACGAGTTCCCCATGCCGGTTGGAGGCCTATACGTCCTTGCCGACGGAAAAGGCCTTTCCGAGGAGCGGGCCGATGCCGTGGTATCCGCGATGGGCGGTGTCGTAGATGAGGGGGCTGATTTTGAGGATGCCGGGGAGACCGTCAGGTTCGAGCACGGTGGCGTCTGCCTTCACGTCGACGATCTCGCCGACGAACTGGGTATGGAGGCCGATCTCCAGGGTGTGCAGCAGGCGGCACTCCAGGACCAGCGGCAGCTCCGCCGCGTAGGGGGCGTCCACCAGCTCGCTTCTCACAGGGGTGAGGCCGGTGGCGGCGAATTTGTCCACATCGCGCCCCGAGGCGATGCCGACGTAATCGGCTTCCTTCATGCGGGACGCGGAAGGGATGCCGATGGTGAAGGCCTTTCGTTCCACGATGGCAGCGTAGGAATAGGTCGCCTTGCGCAGGGAGACGGCGACGCACGGCGGCTGGGAACAGCAGATGCCCCCCCAGGCGGCGTTCATCAGGTTCGGTTTCCCCCCGCTGTCATAGGTCCCCACCAGGAGGACAGGGGTCGGAAAGAGGAGGGTCCTCGCCCCGAGCGATTGTTTCATGGGAATCTCCTTCTGTTGGTGTCGTCAGCACTCCAGCAGGTTGACCACGACGCGACCCGTGGTCTTCCCGTGGAGAATGGCTTCGATCATCGACTCCAGCCCGTCCAGGGAGCACTCGGTAACCAGGGCGTCGAGCCCGGCGGGTTTCCAGCCTGCCGCTAGCCTCCGCCACACCTGCTCCCTCTCTTCCCGGGGGGCGTGGACGGAATCGATCCCGACAAGACGTACCCCCCGCAGGATGAAGGGGTAGACGTTCATCGGCAGCTCCGGCGAGCCGACCATCCCGCAGCAGGTGACCGTGCCGCCGTACCGGGTGCTCTTCAGGACCGCAGCCAGCGTCGCACCCCCCACCACGTCCACCGCGCCTCCCCATCTTTCGGAAAGAAGGGCCTTCTCCGCACCCGCGGCCACCTCGTAGCGGGAGATGACCTGTTCGGCGCCGAGTCCCTTGAGAAATGACTCTTTGCCCGGCTTGCCGGTCGCCGCCACCACCCGGTAGCCGTCATGGGCGAGAATGGCGACGGCGATGCTTCCCACTCCTCCCGTGGCACCGGTAACGATAATGTCCCCCGCATCCGGCGTCACCCCGGCGCGCTCCAGTTTGAGAACCGACAGGCCCGCCGTGAAGCCGGCGGTGCCGAAAGCCATACTCTCCCGCAGGGTGAGCCCCGCCGGGAGCCGCATCCCCCAGGTGGACGGAACGCGGATGTACTGGCCGAAGCCGCCGTCGGTCTCCATCCCCAGGTCATGTCCGGTGACGATGACCTTTTCCCCAGGTTCGAAGAGGCCGCTGGCGCAGGATACCACCTCGCCCGCCGCGTCGATGCCGGGTGTGTGTGGGAATTGCCGGGTCACCCCGGGGTGCCCCGTGGCCGAGAGGGCATCCTTGAAATTGAGGGAGGAATAGTGGACCCGCACCACCAGGTCCCCGTCGGGGAGGTCGTCGAGGGAGCGCTCCCGGATCTCCCGCACGAACTGGCGTTCCCCCGTCTTTTCCACCACCATCGCCTTGTACCGATGGGTCTTTTCCACGTGATCCCTCCTTGTCCGCACCTTGTTGCTGCAGGATGTCCCACCGGCGTCACTCACCTGACGGAGCTTCGTGAAGGTGGGCGGCGAAACATAGAAACGGGCAGTTTAACGTCATGCCCGGGACGGAAGTATGCAACCCTCTTTGCAATGGGCGATTGCCCGCAGCTGGTAGCGTTTCCGCAACATGGTCTTCACCCCCTTTCACCGTCATACAGGAAAGGATTTTTGGTTATGCCGCCGCGATCATGACCTCCTCAGCACGGTGGCAAACAGGGTGTCGATGAAATCCCGCAACGGCTGGGGGGATTTCATCACCTTGGCCCTCAGGATCGCCCCCTCCCAGCCGGAGAGGATGAACCCCGCAACGACACCGGGATCGAGCCCGGACGACAACTCTCCGTGTTCCTGCGCCTCTGCGACGCAGGCGGCGAACCTCTTCTTCCACGAACGGAAGATCTCGTCGAGCCGTGCCCGGAACCGCTCGTTCTGGTCAGCCAGTTCCTGTCCCAGGTTGCCGATCAGGCACCCCTTGGTGCACCTGTTCTGCTCGATGCGCGCCGCGCCGCTCTCCAGGTAGTTGCGGATGCGCTCCAGCGCGGAGATCCCGTCGTCGTTCAGGAAATCATCGAGCCGCTGGCCGTAGCGCTCGGCACAGTGCTCGATCACCGCCAGGCCGAATTCCTCCTTGCTGCCGAAATAGTGATAGAACGAGCCCTTCGGCACGCCGGCCCCCTTCAGCACGGCATCAATGCCGGTGGCGTTATACCCCTGCAGAGAGATCATCTCTGTGCCGACGGAGATTATTTCGGTCCGTGTATCTTTCTTGTCCATACCTGCATATTAGACCGGTCGTCTACTGTTGTCAATCTCATGTTCCGAAGGGAGGCGCGAGATCGACCGTGGCAGGCGGGGAGGCAGCGAGCGGGGGAGAGAATCGGGAACGCAGGGGATATGTTGCGGGGACCCCTCCGGTGACATCCGCGTCATGGGACCGGGGGTTTCCCGCTGCAATGAAGAAAGGCCCCGGATACATCCCGGGGCCTTTCCCGTGAAGAATTGGCACTACGTCGAAACTCTTTGTGCAAATCCGTCGGTGGGAATCGTCGGTGCCGGCTGGAACGCTCCGTGCGGGCCGTTCGAACCGGTTTTCCCCGGCGATTGCCTCCTTTTTCAAGCGGTTGTTACGCGCCTGGCGGATGAGACAAGTCGCTTTCCGCGTTGTTTCGGGTAGTGCCAATTTTCAGCTCTTGCTCCGAGGCGCCGTATAACCGTTCGAGCATCCGTCCTTTTTGTAAAGCATGGCTCGCTGGAACGCTTAAGGCTTCTTTCACCGCCGGAAGGATTGCACACCGCGTTCGGAACAGGCACCTTACTAAAGAGTATCGACAGGTTCCTCAACTGCGTTTAGTACGTGCACCCCAGAGCAAAATCGATTGTGAAAGAACATCTCTTCTGTTAAGAGTATTTTAACTCCTGTGCCAATGGTGTCAAGGGAAAAAAGAAAAAAATCCGCTCCCCGACGTGGCGCGCCAACCCGCTAAAACTCCTTGAGATTGCTGAATTCTCCCCAGGCCAGAAAGTCCTTGGGCGCCTCGGCGAAGTCGTAGATGTTGGTCATGATCTCCAGGTGCTTTCGCTCAGCATCGGCAAGCCTGCGGAGAACCTGTGCCACCGCCGGGTTCGGTTCTTTGCCGGCCATCTCCTCGTAGAGCTTGATGCCGTCCTCGGCGATCTTCATCGCATGCCGGTACCCGTCGGGGTCCCCGTCCAGCATGCCGACGAGGTCCTTCCTCTCCAGGAGCCCCTGGAAAACGCTCTTGGCGTTCTCCAGCACCTTCGATTCGGCCATGGCGCCGGGGGTCTCCTTCTTCATCGCCTCGATCGCCCCGTGGTGCTCGTCCTCTGCTGCGGCCAGCATGGAAAAGATCGTCTTGAGTTCGGGGACCTTGCTCTGTGCCGCCAGCCTTTCGTAGAACGCCTTGCCGTCCTCTTCCATCTTCAGCGCGAATTCGAAAACATTCATCTCCGCCTCCCGTCCGATTAGAATACGTCCAGCTGCGCCATGCATATCCCGATACTGCAGGCAGTGACAAGGTCGATCGCTGAAGTAAGTATAGCCAAAACCGCGCATCTTTCAATTGGGGGAATTCAGCCCCGTATTCTGAGAGACGGGGCTCCCGGCCTTCGCCGTGCCGGCATCCATCGGAGGGGGTGGCTCAGCGGTCGCGTCGACCCGGATCACGGCACTGTTTATTCCTGTTGTGTTTTCCCCTCTCTCCTGCTATTACTTTCTCACCAAGGCGCCGGGCGCGGGCGAATCCCGGCAGAGGCGGAGGGGGAAATGGTGTGGCACGTGGACAATGAACAGGGTCCGGCTCCGCCGGGCCGGGAGAGCGGTCACGATTCGCAGCAACCGACCGGGGGCGGGCCGGATATGCTCATCGTTCCCTATGACGGCGCCAAAAAGGCGGGACGGGCCGTTTTCGGCATTATCCTGCTGGCGCTGTTTGCGACGCTCGTCTTCAACGACGAGTTCGCCCTCCACCTCATCGGGGTCGCCGGTTTCATGACCACCCTCCTTTTTCTCGCGGAATGGCTCGCCACCAGCGCGATCACCCTGGAGCCCGACCGGATCGTGAAGCGGCGGCTCTTTTTCGGCGACACCGTCATCCCGTCCCGGCGGGCAGTGATGACCATGGATCTGCACACCATCAGGTTCTACCATGGCAACACCGTCAACCGCCGGGAGCGGATCACCATCCGGCTCTCCATGATCGCCGAAAGCTCCCGTGACGCGATCGTGGAATACGCCGACACGCGGTACGAAATACGGCTTGCGGAAGTAAAGGGGGGCGAAGGGGAGGGGACGACCCAGGAGGGGAGCGGAACCGGCAAGGGGCGGAAAATTGGTACCCTCCTGCTGGAGCCGTACACCAGGGCCATCAGTATCTACCGGAGCGCCCTGGGATTCATGGGCACCTTTTTCGCCATCGCGGTCATTACCGTCGGCACCAGTGACGATTTTGCCGGTCTGGCCCCCGAGCTGCCCGCCTTCACGGTCAGGCTCGTCTGCATCCTCCTGGCAGTAGGTGCCTACCCGCTCCTCCGGATGATCAACCCCGCCAATGCCGCGGGTGGCGACGGTTCCTCTCCGGTCAGCGTGGCCAAGCTTCCCTGGAGCCAGCGGTTCAAGGGGCTGGAGAACCATACAACCGCTTCCGCCGTCGTCGTGACGGGCGTCTTCACCCTCGGATTCGTCCTTTTCATGCAGTTCGGCAATATCCTGGACTTCTATCTCTTCCAGGCCGTGGGGATGCTCTACTACCTGGATTTCTATCCCCACCTGTCCGTCTGGGAGCGGTTGAGCGAGGGGCGGAGGGAGCAGGCCGCCGAAACCGGCACGGCGCTGCTGGTGGATCCTCCTCCCACCAGGCGGCGCTCCCTGCAGGTCTCCCTCGTGGTGATGGGGGCACTGGCGGTGAGCAGTTACGGGCAGAGCCACAACTACCTTTACAAAAACAAGAAGGACTGCCTGGATGACTGGGGGAGCGAGCAGAGCTGCACGGAGCCTCCGACAGGGAGCGGCTACTACCAGAGCGGTTACTACTTCGGCCCCCGGTACGGCACCTACTACCGGTCGAGCAACCATTCCGTCGGCGCCGTTCCGGTTAGCCGCGGGGGGTTCGGTGCCCTCGGCAGCTTCCATGCCTCGTTCGGAGGGTGATAGTGGAACGCCTTGCACAGACGCCGCGGGATAACTGGCAGGAGAAGGTAGAAGCCCTGGGGATGCTCTACCATACCATCGACGACGAAATCTACTGGGACGAGTCGGCCTGCTACCGCTTCTCTTCCGCCGAGATCGATGTCCTGGACGCGGCTGCGGCTGAACTGAACCGGCTCTGCATCGAGGCCGCCGAGCGGGTGATCCGGGACAACCTGTTCGACCGCCTGCGGATACCGGACCACGTCGTTCCCCTGATCCTCCACACCTGGGAGATGGACGACCCGTCCATCTACGGGCGGTTCGATCTCGCATACGACGGTGCCTCTCCGCCGAAACTCCTGGAATACAATGCCGATACCCCCACCGCCATCCTGGAGGCCAGCGTGGTCCAGTGGTACTGGCTGCAGGACCGGTTTCCGGCGGCCGACCAGTTCAATTCCATCCACGAGAAGCTGATCGCCAGCTGGCGGGAGTGGCCCTACCTGGACCGGGGGACGCTCCATTTCGCCTGTGCTTCGGAGAGTACGGAGGACCTGGGAAACCTGGAATACCTGAGGGACACCGCCATCCAGGGGGGGTTCCCCACGAAGCAGATTTTCATGGAGGATATCGGCTGGGACGGGAACATGCGGTGCTTCGTCGATCTGGAGGGGGAGCCAATCCGGGCCATGTTCAAGCTCTACCCCTGGGAGTGGCTGGCCGATGAGGATTTCGGTCCCTACCTGGTGCAGGCGCCTCTGCGGATGATCGAGCCGGCCTGGAAGATGATCCTCAGCAACAAGGGGATTCTTCCCATTCTCTGGGAGATGTTTCCCGGACATCCGAACCTGTTGGAGGCGTCATTCGACGACCGTCCCCTCGGGGGAGACTATGTGCGCAAGCCGCTCTTGTCGCGGGAAGGGGGGAATGTCCTGATCCGCCGCGGCGGGGAGTGGATCGGCACCCCGGGGACCTACGGCGACGAGGGGCACATCTACCAGCGCTATGTGCCGCTCCCCTCATTCGACGGCAATTTCCCCGTGATCGGCTCCTGGATCATCGGCGGCGAGTCGGCGGGAATCGGGATTCGCGAGGACCGCTCGGAAATCACCACCAACGGCAGCAGGTTCGTTCCCCACTACTTCGAGGAGGTGTGACATGGAGTCGGTAACCGTCATGGAGTCGCTGGCCGGGCTCACGAGCTTTTTCACCCATTTCGTCGCGGCCGCGGTACTGGTGGCGCTCTTTACGGCGATCTACATATGGGTCACCCCCTTTCCCGAGTTCCGCATGATTCACGAGGGAAAGGTGGCGCCGGCCATCAGCTTCGCCGGCGCCCTGCTGGGGTTCGTCATCCCCCTGGCCAGCGCCATCATCAACAGCGTCTCCTTCACGGACATGGTCGTCTGGGCCGTGGTGGCGCTGGTGGTGCAGATCCTGCTGTTCTTCCTCCTGAAGGTGCTGTTCACCGACCTGTGCCGGGACATTGCCGACAACCGCACTGCCCCGGCGGTTCTTCTCGGGACCCTCTCCCTGGCGGGAGGTATCGTCAGCGCCGCCTGCATGTCGCTCTGAATCAGGGGCGGACGATGGCGATGATGCGGTCGGCGATCTGCTCCGGGGTCAGGTCGTCGGTGTCGATTTCGTAGTGGGCGGCGCTCCGGTATCGTGGGGTCCTTCGCTCCAGGACTTCCGCCACCTCGTCGGTAAAGGTCTTCCCGGCGGTGAGGGGGGGCCTGTCGCTGTTGCCCTGGATGCGGGAGACGATGGTCGCCACCTCGGCCTTCAGCCAGAAGATCCGGGCATTTTTCCCCAGTGCCTCCATATTTTCGGGCCGTTCTATGATCCCGCCGCCGGTATCGATGATGACGCCGTCGCGTGCCGCCAGCTCCCGTGCCAGACCGGTTTCTCGGTCGCGGAACTCGGGCCAGCCGGACTTTCCCACGATTTCCGGTATCGACATCCCGCCTCTCTTGACGATTTCCCCATCCATGCCGATATACGGCATGCCGAGGCGCGCGGCGAGTATCTCTCCGACGGAACTCTTGCCGGTGCCGCGATAGCCGATCAGGACGATGTTCATGATGTCAGCCTTTCCATGACCACCCGCCGCATCGCCTCGACCGGCGCTTCCTGGCCGGTGAAGTGCTGGAACTGGAGGACCGCCTGGTTGATGAACATCTCGACACCGGAGATGACCCGCAGGCCGCAGGACTGGGCATCGGCCAGGAGCTTCGTTTCCAGGGGAGTGTAGACGATGTCGAACACCGTCTGACCGGGCCTGAAGAGTGCGGGGGGAACGAGGGAGGCGTCTTCCCGGGGATGCATGCCGACCGGCGTGCAGTTGATGACGACATCGGCCTCGGCCATTGCCTCCGCCAGGGAGTCGTCGATCAGGGGCGCCGCCTCGATGTCAGCCTCCGTGCCGGCCTTCAGGTCGCCCGCCAACCCCTGCAGCATGACGGTGTCGATGTCCAGGATCGAAAGCCTGTTCAGCCCGGTGTTCCGGGCCAGGGTGAAGGCGATGGCCCGCGCCGCTCCCCCCGCACCCAGCATGAGGATGTTCCTCCCCTCCAGTTCCACCCCCGCATCCACCAGGGCCTTCAATGCCCCCGGTCCGTCGGTACCCAGGCCGGTCAGTTTCCCGCCGTCGTTGATGACCGTGTTGATGGAGCCGATGCTGCGGTCCACGTCAGCGATCTTGTCCACGTGCTTCATGGCCTCGATCTTGTGGGGGATCGTGATGCTCATGCCGCGGAAGTTGTCGAGGGCCCGCATCCCGGCCAGTGCTCCCGCCACGTCCTCCACCCGGAAAGCCAGGTAGACGAAGTCGAGACCCAGTTCGTTGAATGCGGTGTTGTGGAGTGCCGGAGAAAGGCTGTGGGCAACCGGGTTGCCGATGACTGCGCACAAACGGGTGGCGGTGGTTATCGAGCTGCTTTTCATGGTATCTCCTCGTGTGATCTCGGCTGCTTTCATCGCGTTGTTTATACCAGTATGACGGCTCCCGTGTCAAACAGACTGATGGGAGCGCCAGGGCACAGTGGGCCGTGCGGGAACGGCTCTTGTCTTCCACCGCTGCGCCCCCTGCGGGAGGAGCGCAGCCGTCGATGAATTACCCTTGCCCCTGATGAAAATATCGGTTAAGCTGAAAAATAACTTATGAAAATCCGGACGAAGACATGTTTTGCCGGAGAAACGGCCGGGAGGCGCGGGGAAGGACGCAGGGGCCCTCTTCGTTTCCTGTTTTCCCGGAGACAATGGAGTGCTGCAGTCGGCTGGGGCCTGCTGCTGGCCGCATTCGTGGTGGCCATGCCACCGCAGGCCGGAGCGAAGCCGGAACCTCGGCTTCCACTGCTTCCCAGGGACGGGGTCGTTCTCGCCTTCGGCGACAGCATCACCTACGGCATCGGCGCGGTGTACGACGAGAATTACCCCGCAGTCCTGGAGAGACTTATCGGCAGGAAAGTGATCAACGCCGGTGTGCCGGGAGAGCTGAGCTCCCACGGCCTCAGGCGTCTGGCACAGATTCTCGGCAGGCTCCGTCCCGACATGGTGATCATCTGCCACGGCGGCAACGACCTGATCCACGGCGTCGACGAACGGTTGGTGGCCGCCAATATCCGCGCCATGGTCCGCCTGGCAAAGGAGCGGGGCGCCTCTGTCATCCTCGTCGCCGTTCCCCGCATCACGGCAGGAAAGATCTCCCCGTCCCCCCCGTTCTATCGGCAGATCGCCGCGGAATCCGGGGTTCCCTATGCAGGGGATGTCCTGAAGACGATCCTGGAAAACCGTGCGCACCGTGCCGATGTTTTTCACCCCAACGCCCTGGGATACCGTGAACTGGCGGAATCGCTCGCCCACCTGATGCAGATGAGCGGAGCGTTCTGACGGATTTCCCCCGTTGACACTCTGTTCCTTTCTCAGTAGAATCCGCTTCATCTTGTTATTTCAATGCGGGAAAAGATCGACCCCAGGGTTGCCGCGGCGCCGGGGTTTTTTTGTGGGCCTTTCATGACGGCAATGCCGACGAACATACCATGTCCCCGGTGCGGCAAGGAATCCCCCTGGGAGGGGAATCCCCACCGCCCCTTCTGTTCGGAGCGGTGCCGGCTCATCGATCTCGGCGCCTGGGCCGGAGAGGAATACAGAATCCCCGGCGGAAGGAAACCGACCGAGGAAGACGACGGCGGAAACGGCGGCCGGTGACCGGAACCGGCGTGACTGCCTTTTTCTCCCCGGATTTCCTGCCGGCGCCTTTCCCCCTGCACCCATACACTGTACGCAAGGAGTTATCATGTACGAAGTCCGTCTCCGTTTCGCCCCGAGCCCGACCGGCTATCTCCACGTCGGCGGTGCCCGGACCGCCCTCTTCAACTGGCTCCTGGCCCGCAAGGAAAAGGGGAAATTCATCCTCCGCATCGAAGACACCGACGTGGCCCGTTCAACCCAGGAATCGGTGGACGCCATTCTCGAGGGGATGACCTGGCTCGGCCTCGACTGGGACGAAGGGCCCTTTTACCAGTCGGAGAGCTTCCCCGTCTACCGGCAGGCCGTCGAGAGGCTCGTGAACGAAGGGAAGGCGTACCGCTGCTACTGCACCTCCGAAGAGCTGGAGGCGAAGCGGGAGCAGGCGATGCGGGAAGGGCGCAAGCCGAAGTACGACGGCACCTGCCGCAACCGGACCGGCGATGTCCCGGGTGCGCCCTTCGCCATCCGCTTCCGCGCACCGCAGATCGGCGAAACCTCCTTCCACGACCTGATCAAGGGGCTGATCTCCTTCGCGAACGAGGAGCTGGACGACCTGATCATCCAGCGCAGCGACGGAACCCCCACCTACAACTTCACCGTGGTCATCGACGATGCCACCATGGGGATCACCACGGTAATCCGCGGTGACGATCACGTCAACAACACCCCCCGCCAGATCATGCTCTATGAGGCCCTCGGCTGCCCGGTTCCGCAATTCGCCCATGTGCCGATGATCCTCGGGAGCGACAAGACTCGCCTCTCCAAGCGCCACGGCGCCACCAGTGTGATGGCGTACCGCGACATGGGCTTTCTCCCCGAGGCGATGGTGAACTACCTCGTCCGTCTCGGCTGGAGCCACGGGGATGACGAGATCTTCTCCCGGGAGGAGCTGATCGAAAAGTTTTCCATCGAGGCGGTCGGCCGCTCCGCCGGGGTCTTCAACCCGGACAAGCTCCTCTGGCTCAACCACCACTACATCAAGAGCGGTGACCCGCAGCGGCTTGCCGGGCTCCTTGTCCCCTTCCTCAGGGAGCGGGGGATCGACCCGGCTGCGGGGCCCGACCTGGCCGCCGTGGTGAAAACCCTCCAGGAACGGGCGAGGACCATGGTCGAGATGGCGGACGGTGCGGCGTTCTACTACCGGAGCGACTTCCCCTATGAGGTAGAAGCGGTCGCCAAGTTCCTCACGCCGGACGTCGTCCCCCTCTACGATGGACTCCTCGCCCGATTCGCAACTCTTTCCGACTTCACCCACGACGGTATCGAGACTGCATTCAAGGAGCTGTGCGCCGAACAGGGGATCAAGATGGGGAAGATCGGCCCGCCGGTGCGGGTCGCCCTCTGCGGGGGGACCACCTCTCCCTCCATTTACGAGGTGCTGGAGGTGTTGGGACGGGACGAGGGGCGGCGCCGGATCGAGCGGGCCATCGGTTTCATCAGAGGAAAGGGGGCCTAGTGTCCCGTGCGGTTAGTTCACCGCAAGAATTCCGAGGAATTTTGGTTCCTGGCACGGCGCGGCGACGCAGGCCTAGTGTGGGGCCCAAGCCGAGGAGCCGCAACACAGCCAGGGGCCAAATGGCCCGTAATTGCAGGGTAAGAATTAACCGCACGGGACACTGGTTTCCTCCGTTGCGAAGCACTCGGGCGTCCGGTGATTCCGGGCGCCCTTTTTTTCAAGCAATGCGAAACGAAACGTGAAGGGGAGAGAGGAATGAGCACACCGCCGGAGTTGCGGATACAGGGGATCTATCAACAACGCCAGGAAGGGTATTTCATGCAGCGGGTCAAGCTGGCCGCCGGCGTCATCACCGCCGACCAGGCCCTTCATGTCTGCGCCATCGCCGACCGTTTCAGCGGGGGGGAGGTCCACCTCACCACCCGGGGTAGCATGGAGCTCCACTGGCTGCGGATGGAGGACCTCCCGGAGGTTGCCCGGTTCCTGGCGGAGGCGGGGCTCACCTCGCGGGGGGCCTGTGGTGGTGCGGTGCGCGGGGTGACGTGCAGCACCCACGGCCATGCCGGCTTCCCGGTGGCGCGGCGGCTGGCGCAGCGCCTTCATTCCCATTTCACCAACAACCCCTCTTTCGAGGGGCTTCCCAAGAAGTTCAAGATCGCCGTCGAGGCCGGGAGCGCCGGAGCGAGGCACCTGATCCAGGATGTGGGAATCGTTCTCGCGGGGACCGACGGGGAGACGGGGCGGTTCGACGTCTGGACAGGCGGAGGGCTCGGTCGGGCGCCGGCCCCCGGATTCCTCCTGGCGCGGGAGGTCTCCGAGGAGCGCGTCGTCCCCATCGTGGAAGGGATCGTGCGGATCTATGCGGCCCATACCCCTCCCGGAAAGCGTCTCAAGCACCTGCTGGCCGAGATCGGCCGCGACCGGTTCCGTGACCTCCTTGAGGCGGAAACGGGGTGGAGCATGCCGGAGCTCTTTCCGGACACAGGCAGTGAGAGCGGCGTATCCGCCTCCGGTGCGTGCCGGCGGCTGGAAGCACGCCCCTTCGCCGGTGAAATCGCTACCGCCAACCTCCGGAAAGTGGCCGAATGCGCACGGCGTTTCGCCGGAGGGGTGATGATGCTGACCGTCGACCAGAACATCGCCCTCCACCTGGTCGATGAGGCCAATGAGACGGAGGCGCGGGAAGCCCTTGCCGCCGCGGGCTTTCCCGGTACGAGCCGGGAGGAGCGGGTGACCTTCCGCATCTGCCCCGGGAGCCACGAGTGCCGCATGGGGCTCGGCCCTACCCGGGACATCGCCCGTGCCATCCTGGAGCGGCTGGAGCCGGGAGTGGAGCACCTCGCCTGGGCCATTTCCGGCTGTCACAATTCCTGCTCTCAGCCACAGCTTGCCGGGATGGGGGTAGTCATCTCCCGGCTGGCCCACGGGGAGGACGGGGAGCGGCTCCCCCGCTTCGATATCCTGCGGAGCCGTTCCGGCGAGCCCTTCGCCGTGGTAGCCGAGGAGAACCTGACCCTGGACGAACTGCTGCAGGCGGTGGGGCGTAGGCCGTAACGCGGCCGTCATGTGCGGGGTCGGCATCGGCTATGATTGCTGAAATTTTCTTGACTTCGCAGAGCAGATGGTCTATAAAAAAAAGCTCGCTGGTACATGTGCAGGATGCCAGACTGTAACGACATACCACCTCGTTGGCTAGCCCACGGGGTTCTTTTTATACAAAGGTTTCGGCGGTGTAGCTCAGCTGGTTAGAGCATACGGCTCATATCCGTAGTGTCCGGGGTTCAAGTCCCTGCACCGCCACCATTATAGAGTCCGGCACTGTCCGGTCTAAACCAAAAGGCCCTGAGAAATCAGGGCTTTTTCTTTTTCTATTGTCCAATATAGTCTTTAGAGGTATACTTAAATCCGATGGTTTTGGGGGCTTGTATGGGAACCGGCCCCCATGATGGAAATGTGGAAGCCCCTAAAAAGGAGGAAGCCCCCATGCCAAAGCGGATTGTTCCACTGTCGGAATTGCAGATCAGTAAGGCGAAGGCAAATAGCAAGGAATACAAGCTGTTTGATGGTGGCGGTTTATTCTTGTTGGTAACGCCAACAGGGGGAAAGCTCTGGCACCTGAAGTATCGATACAACGGCAAAGAGAAAAAACTTACCTTCGGAGCATATCCAGCGATTTCCCTTTCAGACGCACGACAACGCCGTGAGGACGCAAAGAAGCTTCTTGCTAATGGTGTTGACCCTTCAGAGATCAAAAAGGCTCAGAAAGCCTCTGTCATTTCCCAGAGTGAAAATTCCTTCGAGGTTGTAGCACGTGCCTGGCACTCCGGCAAGGTTGAAGGGTGGGCGGAGAGCCACGCCAAAACCACGCTTGAAAGATTGCAGAAAAATATATTCCCGTGGCTAGGCGGGAAGCCGGTAAACGAGATCAAGCTTTCAGATATAAAGCCGGTACTCCATCGGATAGAAGAACGCGCCCCAGAATCGGCACGGCGAATGCTGGTAGCACTCAATATGATTTTTAGGTATTGTGTCGCGTCTGAGTATATGGAACGGAACCCCCTAGAAGGTTTGAAGCCTAAAGATATTCTGAAAAGGGAGCCGATAGAGCAACATTTCCCGGCGCTCACCCAGCCGCAGCAGCTTGCCCCATTTCTTCGCGCAATTGACGACTTTAAAGGCTCCTTCATTGTCAAGTGCGCCCTTCAGCTAGCCCCCCTGGTTTTTGTCCGTCCCGGCGAACTTCGCCACGCTGAATGGAAAGAAATCGACTTTGAAGCGGCGGAATGGAATATCCCTATCGAGAAAATGAAACTTTCCACCAGAGAGAAGATCAAGCGGAAAGGTGATTTTCACTGTGTACCCCTGAGCCGCCAAGCAATTGGCATATTGAAGGCCATACAGCCGTTGACCGGCAGAAGCCCCTATGTTTTCCCCGGAGCGCGATCAAATCACCGGCCAATGAGTGAAGCGGCGCTTACCGCTGCAATTCACCGGATGGGATACCAGGGGGAAATGACATGGCATGGTTTCAGGGCAGTGGCAAGAACCCTGCTTGATGAGGTTTTACAGGTTCGGCCTGATTTTATTGAACATCAGCTTGCACATGCTGTCAGGGATACTTTGGGCAGGGCATACAACAGGACTTCACACCTTGCCGAACGGAAGAAAATGATGGATACATGGGCGGATTACCTGGAAGGATTGAAGGCTGGGGCTAGGGTGATACCTCTGAAGAAGTCAGAAGGGTAACAGGTTAAAGATCAGGGCGCTAAGGGAGGCGTTATTTTGCTTGAAGATTTAATTGATTATATGACTAAATTTGATTGGTATCGGCTTAGATTTCATGCAAGAAGCACAGAATCTTACAATCCTGATGATTACTCTGCGTATGAGAATTATGATAGCTATTTGACCTCTGATGCATGCACAAAAGCCGTCAGAGGCACAAGAGCAACAATTTTCATGGAAAGATTTGAAATTGACATATCATTAGCACTTCCTTTTGATGAACAATTCGACTTTTACAAAAAAGCTTTAAAAAAGGAATTCGAAGAAAAACGAAAAAAATATTTGGAAAGATGGGGCTATGATTGCTCACAAATGTATGTTACTGACTTCATAAAAGAAGTTGGCGGAAGAAAATCTACCCCTTTCAAGGAATGGGATCGATTGCTTAAAGTATACGACTTACGAAAAACAGGTCTGAAATGGATAGAAATAAGTAAGCACGATGGAGTTAACCATTACGAAAAAACGAAGAGTAATTTTCCTGACTCATCAGCAATCAATTTGACCAAGAAAGACTTTCGTAAAGCTGAAAAACTTATTAAAGCTTCTGCTAAAGGGACCTTCCCAAAAATTTAATATTGAACCTTTAGTCCACACAATAAACATTCAACTTAACTTACTGTTTTTACAATAATATTCATTATAAGATTGCCTCAAACATCATTACACGGAGGCAATCATTATGAAACATTCCCTTCCCGAAACCGGCCTAGTGCGGCTCAATCAGATTCTCGCAGTAATTCCCGTCAGTAAGTCAACATGGTGGAACGGTGTTAAATCTGGTCGTTATCCACAACCCGTTTACCACTTAGGCCCCCGGATCACCGCTTGGAAGGCAGAAGATATTCGTTCCCTTATAGAGCAGTCTGCATAAGGGGGCGACCATGACAGACAAGCAAACCTTTGACCTTTCGCGCCTGAAACTGGGAAGTACCATTGCAGAAGGAGATAACGCTATTTCGTATGTCGTTGACAAACTGATACCAGAAAATTCAATTACCCTCTTCTATGCCAAAGGTGGTAGCGGTAAGAGTACCGTTGCAACACAGATCGGCGCGGCTGTTGTGTCCGGGACGCCGTTTATGGGGCTTGAAACGCTTAAAAGGCCAGTTGTCATAATCGACTATGAGAACCCTCTTGCTGTCTTGTCAAAGCGGATCAATGTCGTTGACGGCGCTGGAGCTATTCATTTCTGGACGGGTTGCAATTCCCCTCCCCAGCTAAATAAAACAGCTTGGCAGGACTTAAAGGCACTTGTCGCCACCCTCAAAACCCCCCTGATAATCATTGACACCCTTTCAAGCGCTTGCAGCGGACTGGACATATTGAGCAATGGCGATTACTCCCCCGTCATGGGAAATATTGTTCAACTCCGTAATTGCGGCGCAACGATTGTGCTATTGCATCACACCCCAAAACAAGATGAAACCAAGTACATCGGCGCAAGCACTATCTTCAATAACTCCGACCATATTCTTGCAATGTATCCGGTGAAGAACCCCAACAGCCAAAAAGAAACGAATGACGAAGATGACGCAAAAATTTATCGCCTGGGAACAAAGGACAAGACCCGCTTTGAACACTTCGCCATGTATGTTGAATATGATGAAGACAAGAGCACGTTTGTCTTGGCTGCTAACCCTGACAAGGAAATTATTGATCGGATAATGAAGATCATCGAAGAACAAGCACCCGTAAACCAGACGGTAATTAGAAATCAGATCGGGGCGGCAGTACCCAAGGGGAAATTGACACGGCTCTTGAACCATAACGAGGGGCGGTTATGGAATGTCGAACGGGGAGAGAACAACGCGAAACTTTATCAGTCAATTCGGTTTTCCGGTTTTCCACCCCTATATAGGCAGGAAACCGGGAAACCGGAATCAGGGTTTTCTAAGTCTACCAGAATACCGGATAGCACTGACACCCCTCTAACCCTTACCAATAGCGGGTTTACCGGTTTTCCAGAGGGTAACTGCGAACCGGAAAACGTTCCTTTTTTTGATGAAAGCGACTTTGCTAACCTGGGGGCGTTATGAGGGTTCGAACGCTTGTAGAAATACCTTCGACAAAGGGCATTATCCCTGCGGGGCAGATTATCGAAATACCCTCGGCTGTCATGAAGAAGTTAAGGGGGAAGGTTGAACCGATTGTCACCCCTCCCTTTTTCCGTGGCGCGGCTGAGATCATCACGCGGGATGGTGACAGGGTATGGATTGCCACCGAACCGAAAGCGGTCAAATTAATACCAGAGGGAGCGGTTTACTTTACAGGAGCGGAGATCGGGGTGTTGATGAAAGCGGGAAAGCAGGCAGCACGGGCGGCGCTCATGGTTAAAAAGGTATTCCCCGGCGCGCACGTAGAGCCGTGTTAAGGAATTGCTACAGATGACAGACTGGAAAGATATTCTTGGGAAAAGTTTTGCAGGAAAACGCTAGATAGCTATCACTTTTTTTCAAAGGAGCATAGGAAATGGAAAAGAGACAGACCCCGATAAAAGCGATCCGGGCAAAATGCCTTGATTGCAGTTGTGGACAGTCTAAAGAAGTAAGGGAATGTCCTGTCTCAAAATGCACCCTTTATCCTTACCGCATGGGGCGACGACCGAGGGAGAATGACGACATCCAACCTGAAGCAGTGTAGCGTTTTTCTCGCGCGCGCGTAGACCGTGTTAACTAATAGATAAGAAAGGGGTATTCAACATGTTTGAGTATTTTACATCTCATAATCTGTCACACTTTTGATGCATATTTAGACTAAGTTTCGAGTTCGTTATGAATTTCAATGAAATTTTTATAAGTATCCTTCCCGCCTGGCAAGGTATTATTCCAATCTATATAATCCTTTATCTGCCTGTTTTTGTATAATTCAACGATGTAATACCGAAAGAAGCTTTTTACTATTCTTATATCCATTAACTTTTCCCTATAATAGGTTCCTACATTATCTAAAGGACCTAGTAAGAGGTCGTCTATTTCATAAGAAGAGTATTTCCTTTGAGGGTCAGATATGAATGAAGAAAGTATCGGGTTAGATTTAAGCTTTGACTGGTCAATTTCAAAATAAGCGAATATAGGCTCAGTTTCCCCGGCCATCTCAATATTATTTAACGGCGTTTTTCTGAATATCATTAAATCATTCTCAAATAACATAAATAATTGCCGCGTTTCAGATATGAAAAAATTGTTTTCACATTTATGGGCAAATTCAGCCATAGATATTTTATTGAATTTATTTAATTGTCTATAGGCAATTCTTGCAACTCCAATTGTAGCGAGTGCGCCAATCATCGTCCAAAATACACTCCAATCGAAACCACATGCCATTATTTGATTTATCATAATATGCCTTTACTTCACTAATGGTTGAATATCATCGCTAAATGTTGAATAATCTACCGTCAACTCATCGTTTTTCTTGATATCTCTTATAGCGAAAAAATCATATTTTTCGTCACATCCGACATTTGGATTTTCTTTAGATTCGTTAAGATACCATCCAACGTTCAAATTATTAAAGTTATCGGGACAATAATACTTATTGCCTTTAATTATGCAAAAGTCATCATACATTTTTCTAACTTCAGCTTCTTGATCTTCAATATCTGTTTTATCTACCCAAACCATTTTGCTGTTATCATAAGGGAAAATGTATGTACCCTTTGGAATATCTATTATAGCAAAAACACCGATACCATGTATTTTAGAAGGGCGCAGACGAGTAAACACACCATTATGGGGTAACTTTTTTTTCATTTATTTAATCCTTTCCTTGTTTTTCATCATCATCCTTTGCCGGGGCCACGATTGGCGTCACATCATTTGTGAATTTGAATGACCGAATTCGGTTCCTTTATTAATTTGGGACGTGTAATCTCTGAATCATTGGGGTCAAGGCACATAAACTGAATCTCTATTTTGGGAAAGTTACCAAAAACGAATGGAGGTTGGGCTTCGTTAGTATTGACAACTTGAAAGGTTTTCTTTTGACTCAGGCAATATTCATTTGCTTCTTTGAATGCATCTGCTTTTAGTGTGCCGGAGCCAGAAAAGCCTGTAGCTGCCTGACGCGAAACCATAAACGTATCTTTCCCAATGGGCACAACGTCTGAATTTGATGCACAACCAGCCAAAAGAATGGCTAGAGAAAAGTAAATCAGTTTCATCATATAATCCTCCATTTACTTAATCAGCATGACCAATTTTTTTGGAAAATTTGGCCGCACCCCTGAAGGCACTTTACCATTGCAATTGTATTTTGGCAACTTTGGGGGGGGTGGGGGTGGTTTTCTCTGTTTATACCACCCGCTCACAAAAAATAGAACCGGCTTACTCTGGAAATGGGGGCCGGTTTATTTTGACTACAAATTGACCGAATAAGGGGTATATTTAAAATTTTTGGGGGTAGTTTTGGGGGTATGTCAGGAAATTAAACTTACATAAATTATAATATATCACTTAGTTATGCAATCAGTTCAATGGACTGCACCCCATTGTTAAGTCCGGCATAGTCCGGACAAGACCAAAAGGCCCTGAGAAATCAGGGCTTTTTCTTTATCTGTAGTCCAGTGACGTCCGTTGTCATCCGTTGACATACCGTAAAGCCGGATACCGTAAATGGAGGTAACTGGCCATGCGCAAAAGGATTGTTCCCCTCTCGGACGTTCAGGCAAGGAATTCAAAGCCGAAGGAAAAGGATTACAAGCTTTCCGACGGTCAAGGCTTTTATCTTCTGGTGGCATCAACAGGCGGTAAGCATTGGCGGCTTGATTACACCTTTCTTGGTAAACGCAAAACCCTTTCTCTTGGAACCTATCCCGCAGTAACCCTTTCCGACGCACGACAACGCCGTGAGGAGGCAAAGAAACTCCTCGCCAATGGTGTTGACCCCTCAGAGATCAAGAAGGCTCAGAAGGCCGCTATTATTTCCAGTAATGAGAGTTCCTTTGAGGTTGTGGCCCGTTTATGGCATGCCGGCAAGGTGGAAGGGTGGGCCGCAAGCCACGCAAAGACTACCCTTGAACGTTTGGAAAAGAATATTTTCCCCTGGCTTGGGGCAAAGCCGGTACGTGAGATATCGCTTTCGGATATCAAGCAGGTACTCCACCGGATAGAAGAGCGAGCGCCCGAATCGGCACGGCGGATGAATGAGACGTTTTCGTCTTGGTATTGACCTTTCCCCCGGAAACTCTACCATTGCAAAGTTAGCGATTTCGGTCTAGAACCTCCTGAAGGAGACTAGACATGAAAGCGAAACGGTTCACCGAAGAGCAGATCATCGGCATCCTGAAACAGGC
>Ga0335085_10003212_pt1 | contig 28750 bp, 22 predicted proteins | sample Lox_Sample_45_FD_206712 | JGI IMG/M metagenome (GOLD analysis project Ga0335085, IMG submission 206712) | Soil microbial communities from Loxahatchee National Wildlife Refuge, Florida, United States - Lox_Sample_4.5 | ecosystem: Environmental > Terrestrial > Soil > Wetlands | place: USA... | reverse complement strand
GACTCTGCACCCGTATCCCTATCAACGCTTCAACGTCATTCATCCGAGGTGGGAGCCGTATGCGTGAAACGCGCTCGTACGGTTCTGTGCGGGGGGCAACCCGTGAGGGTTGTCCCTACCGCGACCGGATTTTGTATCTGGTCCGAGGTATCGGGGCGCAGCGCATTGTCAGCCGGATTTCGGCTCCTCAAGCTCTAAGAAGATACGGAAGGCATCTTTCTGCTCACGCATCATGATTGCTAGTATCCTAATTGCCTGAATGAAAGCCATCGCTGCGGGACCGCTTGTGCTTACGTGAGTCGCAATTTCATCGCCTCTCCACCACACGGCATTACAAGAAGTGCATTGCCGGGGTGCCTCGCGCAATGAATCAGCGGGAATCGTAAGTCTAGTCTTGCAGGCTGAACATTGAAACGTGACTGCGCGTATGTCATCAATGCCAACTAACGTTCGTTCCACGGTCATGTCCTGCCTCAGATCTTCACTTCGCCATTGATAGTGCGAACGGTGAGGGGTTCATTCGAATAACGGTTTGGCGGTTCCCAGGATAGGGTCAGATTGCGATGTCCGCGGATCGCAATACCGAGCCTGAATCCGCGAATGCTCTTAGCCCGCCCCGTGCTAACCAGAAGGTCGGTAACGAGCAACTCTGAAAGTGGACGGATGATTTCCTCTGACACTGGATTTTCCCGCAACGGGGCCAGGGGATCATTGATTTCGGTTGCGAATCCCATGTATTGGTCGGCCAGAGCATTGCGTTCACCGAACAAAACACTTCGCAAAGCACTCTCCGTTAAATCGGCTGGACCCTTCCCACCAATACTCACCTCGGTGAAATGGTCCTGCGGCGCCTCCTCGACTTCGAGTTCCAGACGAAACATTTTCGACCGCGCCGAGGTAGTTTTCGCGTGAACTCCCGCGACCTTCACATACTTGCTGCGTCCAGACCATGTGAAATGAGCCGTGATTCCGCGATTGAACCTGTCGCCACGTCCTTCTTCGAGTGCCCGCGCCACAGCGTCGTCTTTCACGCGCGCTGAGACATGTATCGCCGTTCCGCGATCTTCAACCTCCCTCGCCCGGAATACCACATTTCCCAATTTGCACCAGGGCGCCAGATCTTCGGCAGCAATCGCCCTCATCCTGTCCTCGACCTGCCGTTGCAAATCATCGGCCCTGCGAAATGCAGGAACGACATGAAATGTGCGGACCTCGTCCAGAAACGATTGTTCGTGGCCTTCGCGGTCCGGAGCTGAGGATGTCCATACCGCCATCCGCAAAGCATGTTTCTCAGCGTGAAGGTATTCCGCATGCGTGGCCGAGAATCTCGATTTCAGCGGTTTCCCGTAGCGAGTGCCCAGGATGCCGATGTAAATGTCTGAGCCTTCAACTTCCGCAAGGTAGGCTTCCTCTGGATCTGCGTCGCGCCCCCCGAATTCCTCGAACATGACCGCTCGCAAACCGGTGGCGCGGACTCCGGCGGCGGCAGCCTGCCTCTCGGGGCCCAGTTCCGACATCACACTCGAAATGAAGGCGCGTTTCTCGCGCGCCCATTCCTGGATGCCCTCGGCTGCGGGCAATTCCGCCGCTGCTGCCCGATCAATCAAGAGCGCCTCGACCTGATTACTGGATTGCCGTCGCATAAACCCATTGTACGAGGGCTCTTGCCGGTAGGGGAGACAATCCAAACGGGATCATCCAGTGAATATCTATAACCAGTTCTCGAATAGACATCTGAGAATCACGTCCCCACGAAAGTGACACGGGCTTGGATCGAGCTGCTGTGGTTTTGATGTGGCCCGATAAACGGCGCCGAGGACGTGTCAACAGCCGAACTTGATTGAGCGCTTTACAATGGAGGCGTATGGCTAACGAATACGAAGCGTGGCTGGACCAAGTCCGGACCGCCTTGCACTCCATCAATATGTCCATGGATGACTGGCAGCCTGTGTGGCCGTTTGATTTCCCGGGCGAGCATGACAAGGGCACGGATTCCGGCGCAGCCGCCATGAAGGCGAACCGCTTCTGGTGGTACCGGCAAAACAGATCGATAGGACGCGAGTGCGATATAGTCCCCGGGTGTTGGCTTCCGCGAGGGCACCAGGGCGAGTGCCAACCCCAGTACGAGGCCGGCGACCATATCAAAGTCGAGTTTGAGGGCGAGGGCGGAATGCCAGGCGAGTGGATGTGGGTGATTGTCCGGGGACATGACCATACGAGACGTATAGTCTATGGGGCTCTGGATAATGAGCCCGTCAATGATTACGGCGGAAAGGTGACACTCGGCTCAGAGCTTGCGATTGCCTACGACAAGATCCGGGCCTACCGGGAATCAAAGCACTCCGGTCAATAGCAATCCACCAATCATCTCCAAGCCCCATTCTCTGCAGTCATCCACCGGGCTTTTGTTACCAAAATCGAAGTGTTCAGACACGATGAGCCCCCAAACACGCTGGCTCTTGGGCAACCCTCTCAGGATTTTGCAGCGGTGGTTTCCGCAAGGGACAGAGCATTGGTCTCGCAGGCTGGTCCTAACAATCCACTCAACGAACATTGCAGCCGCAGACGGCTGGGATAGGCCCAAAATACTCTGACATCCGGAAGAGAGGCACGACGTAGCTAGCTCGTGTTACTTTGGTGCCATTTCCGGGCTAGTAAGTCGCTGCTAGTGTTAACCCGAAAGGGTTTCGTCGAAACCAGCACCAGCCCAGGAGCTTAACTACATTGCGCTTGGCGCTCGCCCCTCATGCACTGCGGTTCGAGCCGCGCACGTTGTAGCGCATCCACACTGATGCTGCGGACTCCACCTCTCCATGCCAAAAGAAATACCTTCGCTTAGAGGAGACGCTAAGGGTGCCGTATTGCATAGAGGCTCGCACGTGCAGATCCTCGCCGGCGCGGGCACAGGCAAAACCGAGGTGATGAGGCAGCGCATTACTGAGTTACTGGCGGAGGGTGTTCCGCCAGAAGCCATCGTCGGTGTGACGTTTAACGTTGAGGCAGGAGAGCAGCTCAAGAAGCGCGTCGAAGGAGCCGTCGAAGCCCATCCACAGCTTGGCAGCAGATTCCTCGACCGGATGAATAATTGCTACATCGGGACGCTGCACAGTTTCGCATTCCAGTTGCTTCAACGGTATGTACCGAAATATGAGTCCTACGACGTCCTGGATGACCACCGTCTAGCCGCCATGCTCTCCCGCGAGGCCAAGCGGATCGGGCTGAAGAGTTTGACAGGCAAACTCTACGATTCAATCGAAGCTTTTATCGCGAATTTTGATGTCGTCCAGAATGAGCTCATCCCGCTGGAATCGCTGGATGAACCCTTCAAATCCATGTTGGCCGCATTTCTTGAAAGACTTGAGTCTTACCGGCTCCTCACCTACGGCCAGCAGATTGCTCTTGCGGTCCGTGAACTTGAACGCCCGGAAGTGTTCGAGCAGGTTCATTCACCGCTTCGCCACTTGATGGTCGATGAGTATCAGGACATAAACCCTGCACAAGAAAGGTTTATCGAACTGTTGGCGACACCGCCGGTAGAGCTTTGCGTGGTGGGTGATGACGACCAGAGCATTTACCAATGGCGCGGAACGGATGTCGAGAACATTGTTAAGTTTGCTGAAAGGTATCCAAACGTCGCGACGTACCGAATTTCCACGAATCGTCGCAGCGTGGCGAACATCGTCGACCTTGCGAACAAGTTCTCAAAGAGCATAAAGGGGCGGCTACCAAAAAAGATGGAGGCGGCCAGGCCAGCAGCGGAGGGAGCAGTTTCGATCTGGAGTGGTGCGACTGAACAGGACGAAGCCAACCGGATTGCACAAACGATTGAGGACCTCGTGAAGGCCGGCCACAAGTACCAGGAGATAGCGGTCTTGTTCAGAGGTTGGGTCTCTTACGCGGCAATTTGGGACGCCCTCAATAGACGCAACATCCCCGTATTGCCTGGCGGCAGAACCGGACTCTTCAAACACCCGGACGCGTTGCTGTTTGGGCGCACGCTAGCATTTCTTGGCGACATCGAGTGGGCTGACGAACGGTACGCAAGGCGAGAGAAGGTAACCACTGAACAGCTTGAGAAAGACTATGCCCGTTTATTCAATTTGGGGCAACTCGGCCGACGGACGGTCCGTGATGCCCTAGTACATTGGTATAAGAGGGCGGGCGATGACGTGCCTGCGAACCTCGTGGGCGACTACCACAAGCTGCTGAGTCTATGCGGGGTAGATAAATGGGATATGAATGCTCCGGCTGTCGCAGTAAGGGCTGGCGATCTTGCCAGGTGCACGTCGCTGCTGACAGATTTCGAGAGCATTCGCAGGAGAGCGCGTCCTGATCCGGCTCACCACGGTGAGCAATTGGGCGGACTAGACCGCGGTCGCTTCTTCTATTTTCACTTAGCAACATTCGTCCAAAATTGGGCTCATGGCGCTTACGAAGGCTACGACGGTGGAGACAAGTTTGAGAGCAATGCCGTTGAAGTGACCACGGTCCACACCGCGAAGGGTCTTGAGTGGCCAATCGTGTTCCTCGCCAGCCTATCAGCTAATCGCTTCCCCTCCTCTAAAACCGGGAAATCTGGAAAATGGTTCATCCCGCAGGAGCTCTTCAACCGGGATCGATATGAGGGGACAGACAACGACGAACGCCGGCTATTCTATGTCGCCATTACAAGAGCTAAGAACTGGCTGAACCTTTCCACTCACGACGCGGTGAAGAAGAAGTCGGTTCCAGTCTCGCCTTTTCTTTTTGAAGCCGCAAACGGCTGGCCACCAAAGAAACAGGAACAACGTCTGCCGAGCTTGTCAGACGGGACAACACCTGCAGATGAGGTTTTGTCACTGACTTTTTCTGAACTGGCGGCGTTCGCAGATTGTGGCTATTCATACCGACTTCGCACCGATCTTGGTTTTGAAGCGCCACTCGCGCAAGAACTAGGTTACGGGAAAGCAGTGCACCACGTCCTCCGCGCCGTCGCTGATTACGCGCGAAAGAAGAAGACAATTCCCACGAAGGACCAGCTCGAAATTTTGTTTGATCAAGATTTTTACCTTCCCGCGGCAACCAAGCCTGCGCATCTCCTAATGAAGTCCTCTGCTCGCAAACTCGTTGGGACTTTTGTGGACATTCATGGCGTAGGGCTCCTTAATGTGTATGCGGTCGAGCGGCCCTTCGAGCTCCACCTCTCCAATGCGATTGTGAGCGGGCGCGCTGACGTCATCATTCGCAAGGACGGTGGGGATGAAGAGAAATATGAGATCGACGACTATAAGGTCTCTGAAGGCGATAACCTCGAAGTATATGACCGGCAGCTGCGGACCTACACCAGCGCAGGGCGGCGGGAAGGACTTCATATCATTGAAGCCAATGTGTTTGATCTCAAGAAGGACGCACAAAAACGCGCCGTCGACATTAGCCCGAACAAGATCGTCGAGAACGAAACAGAAGTAGTTGGATTAGTCGAACGTTTGAAATCGCGCGATTTTGTCGCTTCTCCAGGTTCCCGCTGCCGCGATTGTGACGTTCGCCAAATTTGTAAATACAAGTGAACGGAAATTGATCTTGTTACGTGGGCGGGCCAAACGACGCGCGCCATATCGCCGGATCAAGCCTGACAGAAACCTCCAGCGGTGGCTTAATCGTAAAGATCCGGGGCTCCATTGCAAACAGATGTACGCGATAAATCTGCCAGTCACTTGGCCGTTCTTTCGCCACGGCACATTCGTTTCGCGTGAGAAAGAATGGAGTGCGTGCGGAACCGTTGGTGGTCTTAACCTCGATTAACCGCTCATTCCCTCTCGGACAGAATGACAGCACATCGTAGCCCGCACCATCGCCATCTTCCCTCGCAACCCATCGCACCTTCCTGGCCAAATCCGGGAGGCCTGCTTCTGTGAGTCGCCGTTTTTCAACATCGATAACGAACTCCTCCCCAGCCCTGCCGAGACTACGATTGCGGTGATCCCTCTCCACGGGGTCAAATTTCTGAACCAGCCGCCGGAGGCGTTCGGGGACAGGTTCCTTGTCACTGTTCATCGGAGGAGTTTCAATAAAGATTGCAGTAGGTGGAAATGGCCCGGGCGGCATACTTGAAGAAGCCGCAAGCACGGCAGGATGCAGGGTCAGGTACCTGTCTATCGCATCGAATATGGCATTCTGATAGTTGCGTTTTGGCTTGTAACCGGGAATCCAGGGCATTCCCAGTTCATCCAGTACCGCCGAGATGTTCTGGTGCTTAAATTCAACCGAACGGTGGGTACGGCCAATTCGCGCCATGAGCGCTGCGCTATGTTTCAGCTTGACGTAGGGCTGTCCGGCAAGGTCGGCCGACAGCATATCAAAGTAATCCGCGACAATGGCATCTAGTTCGTCATCCTGCCAATCTTTTCCGAGCTTTGATTCGTCAGCCATGTGCCGCACCCAGAAAGCGCTTAACTCTCTTAAGCGCAGCGGTGAAATCTTTCAGCTCGCATTCCCATACAGCAAGGCATCGCCAACCCTGCACCTTAAGGCTCGATTGGGCGAGCGCATCGCGCTCCTGATTACGACGCAATTTCGGACCCCAGTATTCCAGCCGCGAACCGGGTACCCTCCCGTCTCTGCACTCACTATGCTGGTGCCAGAAGCAACCATGCACGAAAATTACTTTCTTGCGTGAGGGAAACACTAGATCGGGTTTTCCAGGCAGATCGTTACGGTGGAGGCGAAAGCGGTAGCCGAGACCGTGAATCAGCTTGCGCAGAGTGAGTTCGGGACTTGTGTTCTGGCTGCGGATGCGCGCCATGTTTGCACTGCGGCGCTCCGGTGAAAGCTTGTCCATACGGTGCGACCTGATTAAACAGCAAGATCAAGAGGAAGGTCGGAAATGTCTTTGAGCCGTTTGCCGGTGATCATGATGTTGAGGGACTCCAGCGAATCCTCGTGGCCTATCTCCTTAACTGCAGACAACAACTCTGGCAACGCGAAGTGATAGACACAATCAATATCGCCCGTGCCAAGCGCAATCGCAGAGAGTCTGCTAGGGAGTGGTTCGCCTGTTACTACCGCGATGTGCGGCAGCCTGCCCTTGCGGTTCCGGATGAGATTAAGCGCTTCGGAACGCGCATTCTGGACGCGATCGCTGCGAATAGTCCATTTGCAGGAAATGCTCGCATGCAGGATAGGCAGCCCGCCATTGGATTTGCGCAGGCTCGCATGTCGGCTCACCTCATTGTCTACGATGATTTCTGGTGCATTTATCTTTTCATCGGACTCGAGTCCGCGGATGATGACCACATCGGGGGTGATTGTGTAGTCATTGCCGAGCGCTGCGGCCAGTTCGGCATCCTTGCGGGCGGCCCTATCGAGCGCGATGAGGTGATGGTATTGCTCGAAGCGTGCAAGTGCCGTGCGGTCTCGGCCTGTGATCTGCTGAATCGTCCAATCACCGGGCCGCAGGTGCCCAAGATGTGGGAAAGTTTCGCTGATAAATTTGCAGGTGATTGCCTCAAATTGATTGCCGGACATCTGCCCGGCTAGGCGTGCTCCCGTGGCTTCAGCTCCCAGGCGAGTGAGAATGCCTTTGGCGATGGTGACACTTACACCGTTGGCTCCGTCCGCGTTTGATGGGACGCCATCCTCATTCGCACGGAGCACCTTTTCAAGAAGCGCAGCATGAAAGCTTCTGCGGGCTTCGGCGAAGAATGCTGGTTTGTCCGTTGCCATATCATCCCGCCAAGCTGGCTGTCCGACGGCGCGAGGTTAAACAGGCCACAAGCTGCTGTGCAACGGCGTGCGCCACCGGAGGTGGAAAAGCATTTCCGACCTGCCGGTAAGAGTTAGTCTTGCGGCCCGCAAACTTCCAGTCGTCTGGGAAACCCTGAAGCCGGGCAACCATCGGAACGGTGAGGCAGGGCATTCCCACAAAATCACGTGCTGGCGGTTCATCCGCCACAAGATGCGCATTTACGCCTAATGCTGCCCATGCACGTTTTGCACGTGTTGGACCAAGATCTGGCCCGCCGTGCTTTTTGCTGCCGCCAACGATAGTAGGGGCAATTTCACTCGCGCATTTCTTCCAGGCCTTAACGCCCTTCCAGCCACGCTCCGCCATCAGGTCGTAAAGCACTTCTCCGACGCACGGGGCAGTGATGCCGGACGGCTCCGGCCAGGAGAATCGGTCCGCATAATCTGACTGGATGGCTACGAAGACGACGCGGGGGCGCAGCTGCGGAACGCCGAAATCCGAGGCATTGAGCAGCCGCCAATCGGTGACGTAGCCGATCTTCTGGAGCCGGCCCGCGATGTATTTCCTGTAGTCTTCAAATACCGCATCGAGGATGCCGCGCACATTCTCGATCATCACCGCGTGCGGCCGGAGTTGATCGACGATGTCAATGGCTACAGGGAAGAGATTCCGCTCGTCCTTGTGCCCGAGCTGTTTGCCGGCTTTTGAGAAGGGCGGACACGGCAGTCCGCCGGAAACAATGTCCACGCCTTTGAACGCCGAAGCATCCGTCAGAGTGGTGAGGTCTTGCTCCAGCACATTCCAAGCCGGGCGGTTAAGACGCAGGGTGGCGCAGGCGTACGGGTCGATTTCAATAAGGCCGGTGTGCTCGATGCCTGCCTGTTCAAGGCCAAGAGACTGGCCACCCGCTCCGGCGCACAGTTCTAGTGTTGACAGGACCGGTTGCCTTGTTGCAGTAGTGAAGCTGATCTCCCCTTTGAGCATCGTGACGCCGAAACACGTCCTCCCAGGACACTCTTGCAGATTAATAAGCGAGGATACGGTGCAGGCTGTTCTTCGTCAATCAGATACAGCTGTGGGAAAGTCGGGTCAACCTCTGCGTTTGGAATCTGGCGCGAATTTGACGCGTCGGTCCCTGCGGAATTGCCATGGGCGCCATCCTTGGCTCTTAGAGCTTCGATGCTTGTGATGGGCCCGGACTCCCTGGAAGAAGCTTGCTGTTCTTGCCCTCCGCGCGACTTGTTTGGCAGCGCGGGACTGTCGTTAGCGGCTGAAATCCGACACGCGAAACCGGAATCGCTGATCCTCGCGCGGGAACTGGCTCTCAACCCTACGTACTCCGTCTAGTCTTGCGTTAGGAGGCTGGTCGTTCTGCTGCTGGCGTAATCGCTTGCACCATTTGATCGTAGTGCCTTTTGTCCTCTGAAGCCATAAAGTCCAGCAGGTCTAAGAGGATCTGGGGCGTCTCCGCTAAAAGCGTGAGGTCATGTTGCTGTTCCTCAATGACTTCACGATGTGAGTAGGCATTCAGAAACCGATACAGCCTCGTCCGTTTTGCCGCGTCGAATGTTGACGATTGCATTTGGGCCAGAAAGTTAGGTGAGGCCGGATATCGGAAAGCAAGGAATGACTCCATCAGACGCCGAGCAAGATTCGGGAAGGTGTAGAAGTCTGCCAACTCTCGACTGCCTTTTTTGTTTGCTTCCTCGTGGATCTTCTTAAACAAATAGTGATACTCGGATTCATGTTCCCGCAGCAGTCGATCAAGAGGGTCCAGCCTCGCATACCGATGACCGTCAGCAAAATATGGCGTCAACATGTAGAAACGATCCTTCTTCTTGTCCGGCCCACGCAGATTGTGAAACCAGTGCTTAACTTCCCGAAACAGAGAGAAATTGTGAGTCAGCACGAAGAGTTGTTTTGCGTCCTTTGTTCTCTCCTTCATGTACGCGGACGCGCTAAACAGCGCATTACTATCAAGACTGGAAACGGGATCATCTATAACCACAATGCCTTTTTTTAGATCAAATCCAACATCTCGAAGAGATTTCAGAAAATACAGAAACGCTATGGCGGTTTTTTCTCCTTCGCTGAGATTTGAGGCAGGAACAGCGTCCCTGACGAGCAGATAACCCGCGTCTTTGATCTGGAATTTCAACTGATCGTGGCCCAGGTAGTTTCTCAGTTCTTCGTTGAGTTGTTCAGCCGGACGGCGATGCTCCTCAATCTCCATTTTCAGACGCTCAATTTCTTCGTTAATTGCCTTGACCCGCTTCCTATGATGAGTCAACGCCACTTCATCATTCTCGATCGCAGTGTTCTTGGACTGGTAATCTTTGACATAGCTGGCGACCTCATGCTCTTCGAGTTGTTTGCGGGCAGCGGAGATGCTGGTCTCGAACCCTTCCGTTTGTTCATTGTGCTGCTGTATGATTTTGTTGATTTCCTTCAGGATTGTCTTACCGTCTTCCCAAGTCGGCACCTCCCCCGCTTCGAGAAATACGACCTCGAATATTCGTGTTTTCTTGTCCGACAAAGCAGAGGATAACGTTTCGGCAAAGCGGTCAATGGTCTGGACGAATGAGTGCCACTCTCTAACTCTGTCCTCGTAGGCGGTCGTCAGATGATCGTACAGAGAGGTTTGATCTGGTATGTGGAGCTTGCGTACCTTATCGATTTCGGCAGACACTGCCGCGAGTTCAGCATCAATCTTTCTCACGAGCTTCTTGTATTCATCGTTAAAATGTGCCTGTAGGTCTCGGACCCGGTTGACGGGCAGCGGTTGATCACAAAATCGACAAGTCTTACTCGCATTGTCCCCGGTGTGCAGAAGAACCCCTTCCTCAACCCAGCGAGCCACCGCCTTGTTCTTGAGGAGAGTTGCTATCGTTTTGGAGACTGCCGTTTCTTTCAATAAGCTTTTTGCCCGTCGCACGCATTCGGTCAGGCCTGGGTCAGGCAAGACGATCTTGGCCAGTGGCGGTTTGGACTGACTCTCCTTCTGGTTCATGAGCTTAGAATGTTCCGCGTCGCTCAATAGCTTAGTGCCACTGTCGGGCATTTTCGCAATCGCGACGCAGGAATTCTTGAACGCCCGCTTGTCATAGTCGTTGTAAAGATTGGTGCCGCTAGACCTCAAAAGCGTTTTCACATCTCTCGCACGGTCGGTGCAGAACTTTTCTAACGCACTCTTGCCTGTCGTTACACTCTCTTGTCGTTCAGCCAAAGAAGTGTTTTCTTTAGCAAGCTCGGCATTCAATGTTTGGATCCGCTTTTCCTTGTCAACGCTGTCTTCTCCTAGGAAATAGATCGGGGCCAAATCTGAGGTTGATGTGTCGCTGGCAAATACGTTGGCGGTTACAAACTGCCTATTGAAGACGCGGACCTGCGGCAAAATGCTTTCTTTGGTGATCCCGCTCAGAAGATACCGCTTCCCGCTGATTGTCAGTTCCGCATCGCCCTCGGCCAGCGGCTCCTTCTTCTCCAGGCACCGAAACAGGTTAGACAGGGTGCTCTTGCCGGAGCCGTTCCAGCCGTAAATCAAGTTGTATCGCTCGAAGTCCTCAAGATCCGCGTGCCATGCAAAGTCTTGGAAGATGCGGTGGCTCTTGATGTGATTGATGCGAGTGATCGTCATAGCTGCCTACCGTCGGCGGAGCGCACGCCCTAGATCGACCGCTCGAATAAACCCGCCATCCGTGTCCGCGTGAACCGCGCTCCCCTGGGGAACCAGCGCGCTCGGGAGCAGATAGTCGCCTGGCCGGCACGTAAGCACGACGATCTGGAAGCTGTGGGCTTTCTCGGTGAGCAACGCCCGAAACCAGTCCATCCGGTTGTCGTCGCTCTGAACGAGCTGGTCGTCCAGGACAATCGTCGTGCCCAAATACTCCGCGAGCGAAAGCCTGTACAAAGTCGACAATTGCTCGCGAGTGCCGACCGATATCAGTGCCGTTGGCCTCACGGCACCCGAGACCACAATGCCTTCTGTCGCCAGTTGCGCGGTGAGCTGAACGGCCTGGTAGCGTTGCTGAGTCAAGTCTTGGAATCGCCCGGCGATTGCCGGCACAAGCGCCTGTCCGAGGTTGCTCGCCTGGGCTGCGTCAGCTTCCTTCATTTGGTCGAGCAATAGTCTCCAGGCCTCATACTCCGCCTCGATTTCTCTTTCCTGACGCTCCGCCAACTCGAACGCCTCGGTAGCGTCGCGCAGCCGCTCGCGGGCAACCGCGCCGCCAACCTGTTCGAGAGCGCCATGCGCCCGCTGGATGTCACGCTCGATGCCTTCAAGGTCCAATTTCGCGCCAGCCGCAGCATTCCGGGCGGCGCTGACCTCGTCGTCAGTGACGATCCGACCCGGGACGGGCAGGGCAGCGTGGCGTTCGGTCGCTTCATGGAACCTGGTCTCGGCCGCCACGAGATTCTCGGCGTCGCGCTGTTTTCGCAACTCGATGAGTCGGCCGTGCGCCGACGCATGGTTAGTTTTTGCCGTCGTTAACTGTCCTTGGGCAGTCTCGACTGTAGTCGTTGCCCGCGCTGCATCCGTGCGCGCGCCGCTTAGGGCCGCGTCGATGCGTTGTTTTCTCGCGTCGATCGTATGCTCCAGCGACGCGAACTCTGCGGTAACCTTCTCCTTTTCGGCAATTCCGGCTGCAAGTGCGGCCCGCGCGGCAACCAATGCCTGATCCACTCCTTCCGGGAAGGACGCCAGCGCCGTATCCCGCGCCGCGACCGCCGCGTCTAATGCCAACCTCGAATGCCGGGTACGCTCGTCGGCAAGTGTGTGGTCATTCGTTGCCTGATTGGCGACCCCGCGCACCGCCTCGGCCTCCTTTGACAACTGTTGCCGTCGTTTTCGCAACCCCGCCGTCGCATCAGCGCCCAGACCCTTGAGATCAGCGGCCAGTGTGTCGAGCCCTACGTCTCCGAGTAGGGTCCGGCACGCCTCCGCCCGGCCAGATGCTTCGCGCAGCGCCTCCGCCGCGCCGGCGAGTCCGTCGACCTGGGCGCGCAACGACTCCAGCTCTGCATCCTTGGCCTTGATGCCGGCGTCCATCTCCTGAGCCTCCGTGATCTTTGCATCCAGGCCGTCTAGGTCCGTGACACCAGCCGCAATGAGGTGCGGCGCTGCTTCTCGGCTCCAGCGATCCTCCAAGCCTTTGGCGTTCTCTTGCGCCTCGCGTCGACCGCCCCGAACGCGCACCGTCGCTATGTCGGCGATAGCGACCTCAACCTCTGCGTTGGCTTCGATATCGAGTGGTTGCACCGTTGAAGTCGAATCGACCTCTTGTCCATCCTTTTGAACCCGCAGGTCGAGGCGAGCTTTCGGAGTCACCGTCACCACAAAGCCGACGTCGAGCGCGCCCCGCGCAGCAGCGAGGTCTCTGGCGAGCTTACGCATGGGGCCCAGAGCACCAGGAATAGGAACTGTAATCGCAGAGCGCTGCGTGGCCAACACTGCCCGTTCTCCGGAGGTCGCCTCCAGGCGGGTTCGGAGAGCGGCTTCGTTATCGACTGCGGCTTGAGCGTCCTTGGCTTGCTTGTCGGCAGCGTGAACGTCCATCGCACGCTCAAGCAAGTCGCATCGCTGAAGTTCATCATCAACTTTTTTCGCTGCCGCTGTCGCTTTGGAAGCAGAATCAAGCGCGCCGTCGGCTTTTGCCTGTTGGTGCCGGAGTTCACGTTCGGCTGCAGCCATGGCCTCCACAAGCTTCTGCGCAGATGAAGCGACATCGATCCGTTGCTGCGCTTCGCGCGCGGACTGGTCTGCCGCAGACTTTCGAAGTTCGAGTTGCTGCCGAACTACCGTATCCGTTATTCCTGGGTCTGATTCCTCTGCGTGGGCCGCTTCTTCCGCCGCTTTGAGGGCGGCGTTCGCCTCCACTTGTCGACCTCGCGCCACATTCAGCGCCTGCTCCGCATCAGCGATCTTTCCAACCAGCTCCGCGACCTCGCGCTCTGCCGTCTCCACTTCGGTCCCGATCCTCTTGATACGCAGCACGTCTTCCTCTGCCATCCGGACCTGTTCCGCCGAGGCCGAGCGGCACGTTGCCTGCGAAGCGAGCCCTTCAAGGTTTGCGACGAGGTCAGTCGCGACAGCCAATGCCTCCTGTCTCAGAGCGCGCCGATCGGTCAGCTCCCGCAACTGCCTTTCTGCACCTTCCGAGTCGCCTACAATTCTCTGAAGGTTCTCCTTCTCGTCCCGTGTTTCGTTCAGTCGGTCCGCGGCCGCCTTGAAGACGCTTCCCCTGGCGGTCTTCTTCGCCCCCTTGTCGGTGTAGGCCGCGTCCCGGTGTGCCTGCGTTTCCCGAAGCAGCGCAACGAAGAGGGGGTCCTGCGCAACCGCCTGTAACGCTGCGGCGATCTGTTCCTTACCGCTGCCGGTCGGATCATTCTGTAAACTGTTACTGAGTATGGCGCTCACGTCCCCTTGCGGGGACAACAGAGCCATCGCGAGGAAACTTGTTGGAAGTCCCTTCGCGCCGCCTGTACCGCCGGGCTCAGGAATGCCCCAACGCAGGATCTCCCGCAGTTTCCCATCCACCTTCCTTCCGCGTTCCACATCATCGAAGTCCCGACCATTCCTCGATTCCTGCAGAAGGGACGAGCCGCCCTTGCCAAACTGTTTCCGTATGCGCCAGATGCGTTGGGCTTCCGTCTCAAACGTCATCTCAACAATCGGATCGTCACTGCCCGTCCACCCGACGTACTGATCGCAATGCGTAGATGTGTGAGGAAGCAGCAAGCCCAGACGGATGGCAGCCACCACCGTGGATTTGCCGAGATCGTTCGGCCCATACAGCACATTGAGTCCTGGACCGAACTCGACGTCCACGTTCCCGATCGCAGCGAAACTGACGATACGCAGCCGGTGGAGTCTCATAAATCGCGCCTGCCTGTCGCATCGTGGCTCTGCAGCAGCTTATAAAGATGCGCCAGCGCCCTGGTAGCCCGCGATTTCTCGGATTCGTCCATCGCCCCCGCGATGAGCCGGTCGAGTCGCGCAACGGTGTCCTTGAGCACCGGCGGGAGGTCATCCGGGAAAGCATCCCCGGAACCGACTTGCAACCGCAGGTTCGCCAGATCCTCCACCAGAACCCCAACTCGGCCATGCGTCGCGTCGGTCCCTCGGAGGTCGCGCAGTATGCGCTCGACTTCGCTCTCCTCGGATAGGGAGACAGTCATGTCGAGATGTAGTCTGACAACGTGGCGGTCGAGATCCGGGGTAGTCAATAAGGCGCGAAGCTCATGCATGTCACGGCACCGCACGTCAATCCACCGCCAGAAAGCAACCGGCTCGGCATCGACGCGGGGGCGCAAGCCGCGCCTGAACAACGCGATGAGCGCGACGCGACCGGCGCCGACATCGTCGAAATTTGTCGGCTCAGGAGCGCCTGGGTATACCGTCGGCACCGGCAGGTTCTCGGTAACGTCGCGGAAGGAATGTGTGTCCCCTATCGCGAGATAATCCAGTCCGCGTTGCACGCCTGCATCCCGGCGAATAGGAAAGTTTGTCTGGTACCCGTCAATATCAAAAGTGCAGCCGTGGACGCAACCGATGCGGAGCCGTTCATCGCCAGGCTCGCGCGCCGGGAGCGCCATCGCCAGATCGTTCTCGCCTGCCTTCGATCGGCACGGGCGCGCGTATAAAACCGCGTTGGGCGCGATCTCATAAATGAAATCATCACGGTCGACAACGTGCACCCAGGCGGGAAGCCGCGATCGAAACGCGTGACCGGGAGCCCACACGGACTCCGGCGTCAGCGGATCGTGGTTGCCCGGAACCAGAAAGAGAGGAGGATGCTGGCCAGGGTGTGCTTGGAACGTCCTTGCAAGCCCGTCCCAAAAGTCCGGCGCCGGGTCGGGATCGTCGAATATATCACCGACGCAAAGTACGGCATTCACTGCGTTGCGGCGAGCGACGTCGAGAATTCTCGCGACTACATCCATACGCGCCCGTGACAACTTTTTCTGTCCCTCTTCCGGGAACGACGGGAACCGTCGCCCAAGGTGCCAGTCGGCAGTGTGCAGCAGTCTCAGCACGACGTCTCCGGGTTGGGTGCGGCTATCTGGAACGCTGCCTGGAACAGCCGGGTCACAGTCGGCACCCGATAACGAAGCTCGTGATATTCGTCGCGCCATCTTCTATATACCTCGTCCTCCCTGGATTCCAATGCGCTGATGCGGCCCTCAAGACTCTCGTCCTTGGTAGCCAGCCGGACGATCTCCGCCTCGACCCGATCTCGGGCACTGGAACCGACAATCTCGTCCCGCCGGGCTCTCGCGGTTCGCAGCTTTTCACCGATACTCACCCGCTCGCGGCGGCACACGAGGATTTTGTCCTCGACGAACCGCTCAAGCTGACCGATAGCTTCCTCGAAATGCTTCTGCTCGCCTTTCTCGACCTGCCGCTGGTCGACGAATACGGCCTCGTCAACTGCGTCATCGAGCCATGGCGTGTCAAGCGGAACGTTGAATGCCGGGCCGTCGGTCGCTTGCAAGCGCACGAGTTCGGCGGCGAGTGCTGGATCGATCGGCGTGCCACCGACCACCGCCGCCGCGACGAGCCGCTGAACCGGCTCGAAGCCGACGTAATCGACCAGCACGACGCAGAGGAGACCCACCTGCCCGGCCAGAGCGGTGAGTTCTGGAGAAGATCCTGGAGGAAGCTGCAGCTTGACCGAGTCACCGCCTGACCACGTTCGGGCATGCATGATCGCGGCACGAACCAGCGGATGAACAAGGTTCAGAGCCTCGGCGTCGGTCAGAGCCCGCGCGTCCCCCGTGGCGAACCGCCGGCCGTCCCCAACCTCAACGGGCAACGCGGCGCCGGGCGCAACGTCAAACACGACACGACCAGCCTCGTCGGAACGCCGATACTTAACCGCCCGTGCAGTGAGATATCCATCCACGAGGTCGGCAATGTCCCTGTCGAGATCCGCAAGGCTGCGGGGCAGGTCCTCCCGCAGGCGTTTGAACACTCGACGCACGTTCTCATCAAACCGCGACTCGATGATCTGGGAGGTCCGCTCGTATTCCTTCTCGAAAGCCTCCCTGCGCTCCGAAATCTTGTCCCGCAGTGCGGCGATCTCGCGCGTGACCTCGTCGAGCGTGCGGGACCGGCTGTAGATGCTGCGGAGATCACTCTCGAATTCCACCGACAGCGCGGATACCAAAAGCTCGGGAGCGTCCGTCCGCGGCTCATGCAAAACGTGGTCGGACGCGTCGAGGACTCTGCCGAACAGATCCAGCTTTTGGCTCAGTATTTCGAAGGTAAGCCGATGCGCCTCATTGTCCCGAGCGATGAAATTGACTACCGTGACATCGCGCTGCTGGCTGTACCGATGGCAGCGCCCGATGCGCTGTTCGATGCGCTGCGGGTTCCACGGTAAATCGTAGTTGATGACGGTCTCGCAAAACTGCAGGTTCAATCCTTTTGCGCCCGCCTCCGTGCATACGAGGACCTTCGAACGCGTACGAAACTCGTGCACGAGGGCAAGACGCATAGCAACTTCGCGGCTCGGCCTGACTCCGGACGGAAACCGGGCGCCTTCCTCCTGTCTCCACCGCGCGAGAGCTTGCTGCGCACGCTCGTGATCGTTGACGCCGCGGAACAAAGTGATGTCACCCTCACCCATGCCGATGGCGAGAAGCAGGTGTCGCAAGTATTCCTGCGTCGTGATCGATTCGGTAAAAACAACAGCCTTGCCGCTGCCACGACCGTCCCGCCCTCGATCCAGAACCACCTTGATCGCTTCCTGGAAAGAGCGCGCCTTGGCATCGTTTGGGAGCGACCGCGCGCGGGCGACGAAATCCTCGATGCGGACAAGCTCAGCTCCGAGGGCTGCACGATCAATCGGCGGAGCCGGCTCCTCGGCAGATTCTTCGATTTCGTCCTCATCCTCAAGGTCCCGCAACTCGTTGATCATCGTGTCGTCGGAACCTAACCCCGCTTGCAGACGACGCAGACGGGCGGCGACGTTCTCTAGACTCGCCGCCAGGGCATCGATTGACGAAGCCATGCGCCGGTGGAATCCGATCAACAGGAGCCGACGTTGTCGGCCGGCGAACGCATACAGAGACGGTTCAAGAAGGTACTCGGTCACATCGTCGTAGAGGGATCGTTCAGCGTCGCTCATCGCGTATTCGTATAATCTGCAGCGCCGTTGCGTGAAAGGCCGGTCAAGAAACTCTTGGGCCTGTCGGCGTAGAGTCCTCCGTTGGACCATCGCGAGACGTCTTTTGAGCTCGTGCTCCTGGCCAGGGACCAGCGTTCGATCGTCCTCGGAGCAGAACACTTTGCGGAACGTCGCGATGTCCCCGAGAAGCGTGCCCGTTGGTTCCACATATTGGACCAGGCCCCACAGTTCGGCGAGCGAGTTCTGCATCGGCGTTGCGGTGAGTAGCAACACTGGCGTTGAACGCAGAAAGCCGCGAACGCGGTGTGCCATCAGGGCTTCATCCGACGTCTCGTCGTAAATCCCGTCACGCCCATATCTCTTGTGCAGTCCTGCGAAGATCTCATGTGCTTCGTCGATCACGGCGAGATCGAAGGGCGGGACTGCGCCGAGCGGGGTCGCGCCTCGCTCACTGCCGGCGAACTCGCGGCCGACCAGATACACGCCGGGCGCGAAAAAGCTCGCCTCGTTCTCACGTGCCTGAATACCGAACAGGTTTAAGAGCTCGCCCTGCCACTGGCCGATTAGCGATTTGGGCACGATCAACAGGATGCGCTGCGCACCTTCGGCGCGGCTTTGGGCAATAACCAAGCCAGCCTCGATCGTCTTTCCCAGACCGACTTCGTCCGCAAGGATGCAACCACCTTCGCGGAGACGTCGAAGCGCAAAAATCACCGCATCGATCTGGTGAGGATTGGGATCGATACGTGCATGTCGCTGCGAAGCTGCGTAACGTTCCCGGTCGTCCGCCCGACGCACGCGCACGAGTTCCTCTGCAAGAATGCGCTGGTTGAACGCGTGTAGTGTCATGATCGCAACTGCTCTGGTATCTTACCAGTCGACGGAAAGTACTCGACAAACGTTCCTGCTCGATGGAGATGAGCTGCCACTATGTAGAACGTCAGCCTAGTAACGTGGACTGGGATCGTTCATCTTGTTGAGGGTTAGGAATCGAGCAACGGGAACCCGGGGGAGACACGGTGGCCAGGAGAGATGCGAAGAGCGCAGATGCGCTTCTTGGTGTAGTTGAGAACATAGTCAGTGCTGCCAAGGGACGCGGGCTTCTCGTGTTCTATGGCTGGGCGCACGGCACTAACCAAAAAAGCGTGGACTGGAACGAGGAGCACGGAGGAAATTGGGAGAAGTTTTTGGAATGCGCCAAAGCTGTCGAGGCAAAGTTACTCTACCTCAATTGGGCTCCGTTTGAAGAGTTTCAGATCGATGAAGCACTTGAACATCTTGAAAAATCTATCGCTTCCAGGGCCGGAAAAGGAACCGAACCTGATTCTTTACCTTCTAGTCGCGACATCGAAGCATATCGCGATGAGGTCGGGGTGACGGCAGTTCTAGATCTGGCATTTATGCACGGGGATGTTGTCCACATCTATCAGTGCTTCGCCGATTGGTTCCAAGCCTTCAAGGACCTGACTGAGGCGCTGGAGTCGGATTCAGACGCAACCGAAGACTTATTTCCGGAGCGTGTGGTCGACAAAGCTCTTGTCAGAAGATGGGCTTCAGAATTAGCCAACCATGCGAAGTTCGGTGTGGCCCGCACTGGGGATCAGCGCGAATTCTTGCTCGAAACCATTGCGGGATCTGAGATCGACAATTTGCCGGTAGGAGATATCCTGGCTAGAGCCGATTCAATTTATCAATTCGAAATCAAGCCAAAGGAAGAGGATCGTCAGCGTACAGAGGCACGACGGCTACGGGAAGAAGGGCTCAATATCAACGCCATCGCAGTGAGGCTCGGAATCTCGAAAGACCGGGCAAGCGGGTTATTGTCAAGTTGATCTGATCGAAAATCGAGTCAGGCTGAAGCCAGCAATCAAAACCGGCTATTAGCTTACCTCTAGCCAACACATGAACTAGTAGAACTTGTCAGGTGAGTGTAGTATTGGTTCGTTCTCGTCGGTGCTTCGATGGGGTCGGAGCAACCTTTAGCCCTCAGCCTGCAGTCAGAGCCTATGACAGGAGTCTCCAATGGAACCTCAACACCTAAATCGTGAAGTGATCGGTGAGTTGTACCGCACCTTAGTTCTTCTCGGAGCCGACAACGACCTTCTCGGCACGATCGGATCGTGGGGCGATTCTCTGCCCGATCAAGATGTTCTTGCCAACCTCAAGATCTGGAACGAAACCACGCTAAAGGAAATCACACAGCGCATTGAACACTATGAAATGTCTTCCCGCCATCCCGCTTATAGCCAGGGCGGGGCTGTGCGAAGTTTTCCTGAAGAACGGAAAGCGAGCTGATATTGTCTATTAGGTATTCGCGCCACCCCTGCCCTTCTTGCGATGCGCTCTCGCCCCCTAAGAACCACGCGCTGAGAGCTAGGTTATTTCTGCGATTGTACGCAACCATGTGCGGCTCAACGACTCTGAACCCCGGTGCTTGATCTTCGTAGTAAAAGCGGACGAGATGCATAGAACTGATTGCGCTGCACAATTCATTCACGCTGGACATCAGGCACTGCCTTTCTCCCCCTCCGACACCGTAACTATTGTATAGCCCACCTTGTCTCGATTTCATAGTCCATCTAAGAGCCCTAGATTCTCGGCCAGCCGCGACTGAATGAAGCCAGGATTCTCTGTCCGGCGACTTTGCAGCGACTGCGAGATCCTGAGGCTTGATCGCTTGATCTTCTCGACGTTAAACAATTGCCGCAGCACGCACAGGGAAGAGAAGAGAGCTTGTCCAACGAGTGGGTGCAGTTGTTTCAGGTAGGCGAGCGTCTGCTTGGTCTGAAGACTTGGGTTTCTGTGTCGGTCACGCTCTCGATCTGCCAGGCCGCTTGCTTCAGATTAGAGACGACCAAGGCAACAGGGCTACTCGCAGGTCAATTGACAGATGTATCAGTGTTCTTGTTTGCTCAACGGATGTGACTACAATACGAGTCGCTTGTCACCCTTCCCTACGACACGAGGCGAAGGCGCACTGGATCGCACTTTACATCTCGCATCACTATTGTGGGACCTCCGCGACTCCAAGTATTTAGCTCTATGACGACTGTCCTGCCGGTCTCGTCGGCAGGCCGAAGTTTGCGGGCAAGCAGCCCGCCAAAATGTGCATCGTGTGTGGACACAAGAAACTGTCGGCGATCTTTAGTCCGTCTGAAAAGATCAACCAACCCGAGCAGATTGATGTCGTCAAGACTCTGCAGAGGATCATCTAAAATGGCGACCGGCAATGGAGGCTTCGGGATACCGATATTGAGAGCGAGAAACACGGAGACCGCGAGCGCATTTACCTGCGAACTGGACAGGATGGAGGCAGGAAGTTCACACTTCTTGTCCTCGACTGGATCGCTAACGATAGTGGATAGCTGGCCTTTACCCCTGAACACTTGAGAAAAGAATGAAACCAACCGGAAAGCGGGGTGTGGATCGATCCTTGCCCAGACGCTTTGAAGCAGAGGATTGATTTCGCGGAGTCGTTCTTGAACGACGGCGGAGGCGGCCTCTCGCAATGCCTCGATGACGTTCTGAGCCAAGTCCCCCGTGCGATTGCGAGCGGCGATGCTTTTGTCCCGGGCGGCAATGTCAGACCGAAGGGTGTTGGCTTCACGGCGGAGTTCCTCAATTGTCGCCATAGCGGAGGATTGAGCCAGACGCAACGCAAGGGACTCTCCAATTTGCTGCAGCTCACCCAGACGCTTCATGAATATCTCGGATTCAGTGACTAGCCGAGCCAAGGCAGTCTCGCGATTGTCTTCAACCCCAACACCTAATTCAGCTAACCGCTTGATGATCGTCTGCTGGGTCAGCTGACGCTCGTTGACTGCTTGTTCGGCTGATCTCAGAGCAAGCTCAGATGCAGAGACTTCTTTTTCCTTCGATGCTAAGGCGCCGAGAAGATCGTTAAGCCTGTTGGGTGACGAGATAGTCTGTTGGTCGCTGCTTCCCCTCTTCGCGAGGATTTCCAATCGTTGTCGTGTGGTCTCTTTGTCATATGTTTGATCGCAAACCGGGCAGTGGTCCGTAAGATGTTTGAGGGCAAGGCCAGCAAGCACTTTTAATTGCTCGCTTTTCTCCTTCAATTCGGCCTGATGACGCCGCAATTCCGCCAGCCGCGCCTGTTCTTCGGTTGTGACGCGCTTTAGATCCTCCACCTCCTTACGCAGCATCATTACGTTGTCTCGGAGGGGTTGAAGCTCCAGGACTGGCCGCTCGGCGAAACTTCGAATGTCGGCCTGCAGAACGGAAAGGCTCTGGAGTCTCCGCTCTGTTAAGCGGCGTTGAGCATCAAGTTCTTTGATCGCGTTACTAATCGCGGACGGAGCCTCGCGCGATGACGACTCGACCTGGGCAAGTTTGAGGCCAAGTTGGGCCAAATTCTGCCACCACTGTCCCCAGGCCTCGGATGTTATAGCGGGCAATGCCTGAGAGGAACGCTCGGCTAATTCAGAGAGACGCGCCTCAATTATCGCCAGTCGCTCCCGAACTGGTCGGAGTTCGTCTTGACGTTGATTGCTGACAGTTGACCACGCCTTCTTCGAGCGTTCAAGACTGTCCTGAAGCTCTGTGACCCGGCCTGCACCTACCAGCTCACTAACTGCAGAGAAGCGCTCCTGGGGCGATGCTGCATCTATGAACTGGCGGATCAAGTCTTGTTGAAGGTAGATACTGCGTGTTAGAACGGAGGCTAGTGCTTCGCTCGGATCAGAAGCGGCTGCGGCATCTGACCACACGAGGTCAATCAATTTTCCTTCCGCCGAGGGACCTTGATACGATCCATCGGATGTCTCAAGAGTGATTCGGCGCTCCTTTCCATCAAAACTGCGAGTCACAGCGAAGTGATTGCCCTTCGAGCCGTTCTTGAAGCGCAGCGCAACCCTGGCTTGGCCCGTTTCTGAATACATCGAGACGAAACTTGAGTCGTCATTCTTTAGCCGGGGAATCCGTCCGCTAAGAGCCCAGAGAATTCCGTCAAACAGGGAAGTCTTCCCATGACCATTTGCTCCGATCACGACAACTGCATCGGCATCGAGATCAAACTCTTGGCGGTGCGCAAATCCGCGAAATCCGCTCAGTTCAATGGATTGAAGTCTCATTGTTCACTTCCCAATTGATGGAGGCGCTCCAACAACGGCAATTGTTCTCGGAATGCGTCAACAAGGACCCGTGTTACACTCTCAGAAATCTTCTGTTCGGCGAGGAGTCGCGGGAGGAGATCAAGTGCCGATTCCTGGCCTATATTCGCTCGTTCTTGAGGCAGCGGGAGCAGTGGGCGCAGCGCTCTCTCCACGTCTGTGGGGCTTTTTAGATCGTCAGCGGTAGCAACGAGTTTGCGCAATCGCGTAGTGTTGTACCGAACTTCGTCGATTGCAGTAGCCTCAGATGGAGCAATACCAGGTGACAAGAGCACTAAATATCCATCCCAGGATTTTGCTTCTTCCTTGCCAACATGACGGGAAATTACCTCGACAAGCGACGCCTGCAAATCAGGCCACGTTCCGAGAAGTTCATCACAAGTGTCAAATACAACGATGCCAACAACACCATATTCATCCTCAAAGAGGCGAGATGTTGGCGTGTCCCAGTCGCGGAACCCGCCCGTAATCTGGTGATACCCATTCACGATTAACGTTTGGGATGCTGCCGCGATTAGATCGGTCGACGTGAAGCTGTGTGAATTGGTCATGGCACCACCTGATGTATAAGAGCGTGATTATCTCGCAGCTCGCTGATGTGAAACAACGGAAGCGCTGTGGGGCCCCGCAGAATGTCATTCTTCAATTCTTCTCCCTCGACAATATCCTTAGGGGGAGTGGGAGGGGTCGTCCAAGATGCCGACGTTCCCGCGACTAGGGCGGCGGTGGGAGTTTGCGAATATCTCGTCCGGCGTTTTTGTATGTCGGCCTCGACGGCGAGCTTCCCGCGATGCCCGTTCCCGGAAGCAACAATGAAGGAGGTCACTGTGCGGCCTGCGCGTTTAAACTCGACGCGACCGTCTTCAATAATGACCGCCTCGGCCCCCGAAACGCGGGCCATCGTTGCAAGCGCCAGAAGCAGATCAGCAAGCAACCCGAGTATGCTTTCCTCAAAGACACGGTATGGTTTTTCGTAGAGCAGCCAGTACGCGCGGAGCTTTCCTACTCTTACAATCCCCATGTTTTGCAGGGTGGTAAGTAATCGTGTGATGTCTTCGTTCGGAAGATTATCCTCCTGAATTTTACGCACAGCCGCCTGTCCGAGCTTGGCAACTTGTTCTTCTAAAAGGCGCTTGGACAGGGCCTCCATTAGCGCTCCCCAACCAGAGGAAATGAAGTGGGCAGCATCTAAGCCAAGTGCCTGAAAAAACTTGGAGGTTGCCATATCTTCGGGATCTGCCAAGTACAGCTTTGTGACAGCAGGAAGTGCAGCACGCAAAAGCTTCGTGCTTTCGATAAGCACTGCAACTTGCGTGCCTAGCCCAGCGAACAGCACGACAGGTGCTGCCAGCACTTTGTTTGCGATGATTGGTTCCCAGTGCCCTTTCCACTCGACATTGAGTGCAGCTGTGCGCAGGACCCATGATTCCGGGTCTGCTGCATTGGCATTCCGGTGAAGGTAATAAAGATTGATGGCTTTCTGGTGGCCTAGATCCTCCGGGCGCTCTACTACGCCAACAATCTTGCCTGCCCCAAGCTCACTTAGAGCAGTAGATAGTGCAAGGTCGTAGTTCAGGGTTACCACTGAAGAGATCACACCTTCGCAGAGCAATGCGGCAGCGATCCAATAACCATCGTTGGGGGTTGCAAGCTTTAACCCATACTGGTCGCGAAGTCGCTCTACCACGTCGCGCTGCGAATTCCGCTTGGTGAAAACGGCATCGGCAACTGCTGAAAGATCCTCGGGATCTTTGCAGTCATCGTTTTGAAGCACACCATCAGCAACAAGCTGGCGATGGATTTCCGTTGAACACACGCGTGAAACAGGGATATTCGTGGGAGGCTCCACGGAACACCCGGCACCCAGCACCAATGCAATCTTGCCCCCACCCGGAGAGGACACGGCTTGCAGTAATTCTGACGGTAGGGGCATCGCATTCCTTAGATCTTTATGTCGTAATTTGAAATCTACCGACTTTCTCCTCTCCGGTTATACCCTCTTTTGATTTTCTGTGTCACTTGTGAAAGGACTGAAGGAACTTGCGCATCAAAAAGACGCCCGCCACGTCTCCGGCGAGAGCTTGACGGTGCTCTCCAGCGGCGGCGTGATGGTAAAAATACGGGGCCCCTTTGCGAATAGGTGAGCCCTGTAAATCCGCCAGTCTGCAGGGCGCTCTGATGCCATGCCCCACTCGTTGCGGGTCAGAAAGAAGAGTGTGCGTGCAGACCCATTCGTGGTTTTGATTTCAATTAAACGCTTGACGTAGACGCTGGTTGACTCTGGTCGTACGACTACACTGCCAGATGATGGAACCGAACCTATACCGCTTAGGAACGCTGCCGGGGAGCTCGAACTCCAACGGAGGGTGCAGGCATCGCCTAGTTCGATAGTTGAGCGGTCAATTGACAATGACGGCGTAGTTTGAGCTAAGCCTGAGCGCACAGTACCGATCAGAAGTAAAACGATAAGGGTCCTCATTGCGCCAACAGCATAGCAGCCGTTCCATCAGATGCAAGATGGATGGTTTTGCGCCCCGTGTCCCACGAGTGTGCCAACGCTGGAAAGCGGCGTTCCTTTGCGCGACTGACTGCCTGCTGACTGTCGGCGAGTGAAAAACCTCAGTTTTCCTCTAATTCTGCGCCGATTTGTGTGCGGCCAGGATGCCGGCGTCGCGATGCCGGAACACTCCCGATTCGGTAGGGGACGACTAATCAGACCGTATTTTGCCGCGCTCAGCGAACCCAACCTCATTTGTCCCTAAGAACTAGAACCCGCAAATCGCCCGGATCCATGTCTGCTTCTGGAGAAAGGAGGAACATCTATGTCTCGTAAGGTTGGTCAAATCATCGCACGCGGCGAACGAAGGTGGCTCGTCCGCGTTTACTTGGGGCGCGATCGAGAAACGCGCAGGCGCGCCTACCACAATCGAACAATCTACGGCTCTCTACGGCACGCACAGTCGTACCTGACAAGACGGTTGCATGAACGGGACCTGTCCCGCAGCGTCGAAGGCCTTCAAGTCACCGTAGACGAATTCCTAGATCACTGGCTGAAAACGGCTGTCAAACCAAAAGTTCGTGGGAAAACATACAGCGACTACGTGGCCATGTTGCGCAGATACATCCGTCCGGCAATTGGCACAACAGTCCTGGCCTCTCTCTCGGCTCTTGAAATCCAGGCCGCATATCAGGTCATGATCGAGAGGAAACTCTCGGCACGGACAGTTCGATACGCGCATGCCGTTTTGCGGGCCGCAATGAGGCAGGCGATCCGTTGGCAGTTGCTTCTGGCAGATCCGACGCAGGGAGTTCAGCTTCCTAGTCAGCAGTGCGGAGAAATGCGCGTGCTATCCACAGAACAGGCTCGATCGTTTCTGAGGACTGCATCGCACTCCCCACAGGCGTGCCTTTTTGCTATGGCACTCACCACCGGAATGCGCCCCAGCGAATACCTCGCCCTCTGCTGGCGAGACATCGACTGGGATCGTGGAACCATCAGTGTCGTTCGAACTCTTCACAGGAATGAAGGGCAATGGACCTTTGCGGACCCAAAGCGGGCCCGCAGTCATCGAGTCGTTAAACTGCAAATGTGGGTGCTTGATCTACTCCGGAAGTTGAAGGGCCGGACAGATGAGGCTGCGGCGTGCGACTCAGTATTCGCTGATCTAATCTTTACCACCGCGCGTGGCGAACCGATCAACGAGGAATACATGGTCAAAAAGCACTTCAAACCACTCCTGCGGGAAGCAGGTTTGCCGAACATCCGGCTCTACGATCTCCGCCACACGTCTGCCACTCTCGCCCTAACGGTTGGAGTCGCGCCGAAAGTAGTGTCGGAGCAACTTGGACATGCCAGCGCCGCGTTCACCTTGGACACCTACTCGCACGTGCTTCCGCATATGCAGGAAGAAGCTGCTTCAAAGATGGAAGCAGCCTTGCTGAACGGCCTGTCGTTGTAACCCATCCCCGCCAAACCCCAAAACATCAATCATCAACATCCCCCGGCTGCTCCGTTCAGTGAGCAGAGAAAGGAGGTATGGCCATGTCGCGCAAACTAGGTCAGATCATCGCCGTTCGCGAGAACACCTGGATGATTCGCATCCCCATGGGTTGCGATCCCCAAACCAAACAACGCAGCTATTACAACCGTACCGTTCATGGCTCTTTGCGCCAAGCGCAAAAATTTCTCGGAAAGAAGATCAACGAACTCGGAGCCAGCATCGAGAGGGACGGCGCGAAGATTCGCTTGGATCAATACCTCGATCAATGGCTCAGGACAGTGAAATCGCGGATCTGCAGCAAGACGTATGAAAGCTACGAGAGCTTGCTCGCAAAATACATCCGCCCATCATTGGGTAAGAAACTTCTGGTAGCAATTAGGCCGTTGGATGTCCAAGCGGTTTACCAGCACATGTCAGATCGCGGTCTTTCGCCAAGAACGGTCCAAGGGGCTCATTGGGTGCTCAATGCGGCGTTCAGACAGGCATTGCTGTGGGAAATGATCTTGGAGGTTCCGACCAAAGGCGTGAAGCTGCCACGGATTCGGAGGCGCGAGATGCGAGTCTTCAGTGTAGAGGAGGCAAAAACGTTTCTGAAAGTTGCGCTGCCCACGATGTACGGGACTCTGTTTGCTGTTGCCGTCACCACTGGAATGCGTCCCAGCGAATATATCGGGCTCAAGTGGCAGGACGTCGACTGGGAGCGCAGAACTGTCAGCGTGAAGAGAACCTTGCGAAAAGGGCCCACGGGTCAGTGGGAATATGGTGAGACGAAGCGTGCGGGAAGTCGGCGAATCATCCGGTTGCAAAATTGGGTCCTTGCGAAGTTAAAAGACTTAGAACAACACCAGGCAGATAACCCCGTCGTTGATCCCGAAGAGTGGCCTGAAGCTGTGGATCTCATCTTCGTCACGGAGTTTGGAAGGCCGGTGAATGTGAACAGCTTGGTCTATAAGCACTTCAAGCCAATCTTGAAGAGGGCCGGGCTGCCGAATATACGGCTCTATGATCTGCGACATACCGCAGCAACGCTGGCGTTGACAGTCGGCGTTTCCCCGAAAGTTGTCTCAGAGCAACTCGGGCACACGAGCGCAGCATTTACGCTGGACGTTTATTCACACGTGTTGCCACACATGCAGGATGATGCCGCCACAAAAGTGGAAGCCGCGCTACTTGGGACCCCTTAGCGAGGTTTGAGCAAAGAGCGGTTCACAATTTCATTTGACTAACACTAGATAACGGTAGTATTAGTTCGAGAGGAGTTGGCCGTCGCTTGTGAAAAGGCGCTTAGTTCCGGCCGAGGACTCGTTGCGCGCGTTCAACGGCTGCAATAGCGACAAAGCTGCTGAGGCTCCGATGTTCCAGCTTCGCAGCCTTTTCGACGAGTCGCCGTTCATCCTGAGTGTAGTAGGAGAACACTTTTGCTCCGAGAGGTCCTTTACCGGTGCGCCTCGAAGGAATGTAGGTATCCTTTTTGGCCACCGTTGCTATGCTACCACTAAGCAAGATAACGCAATACAAGATGACTGAGTGGCTGACTGCCCGAAGGGTGTCGAGGTAAATAGGCAAGGTAAGACTGAGTCCGCTCTGCGATGCGAAACTTTGTAAGTGGTTGAAAATAAATCGTTTCAGTGTGTGAGCGGATGTGCCGCATGATCCTAAGGCAGTTCTTTTCTGATCGCTGAGCTGCCGCTCGCGAGGCCCTCGTTCTCAAGATTGCTCCGTTGTGAAGATGCTCCGTGTTATGGACGCTTCCGTGACATT